>Ga0334884_1000571_pt1 | contig 66365 bp, 43 predicted proteins | sample GraSluR1_MG_7_FD_207215 | JGI IMG/M metagenome (GOLD analysis project Ga0334884, IMG submission 207215) | Sludge microbial communities from methane-producing bioreactor in Wageningen University, Netherlands - Granular Sludge_12_05 R1 | ecosystem: Engineered > Bioreactor > Anaerobic >... | reverse complement strand
TGCGCTCAATATCAAAGCCCATGATGTCTGCCCGCAGTGGAACTACACTATCTATCCTCGTTCAGCTTCAGCCGCAGCACCATCTTGAGCGATGCGCGAAGTTATTTTTTTATGAACCCTTAGCGCGAGCGTGAACTGTGAAGTGCGTCCAGGCGCCTAAGGCTACCTCACTGGTGCAGTTATTTTTGTGGATGGTTCGGTTTTGCACTTCACCGAATTTCTTGACGAAGTGTATAAGCAGGTAGAGAAGGTGATGTATACCTACCATTATCAGGACTCGAATCGTCAGTTGGTCTTTCGCTACGATAACGCCCGTCATCGTCCCCCATTGCCATTGCGTGAACATAAACATACCCCAGAACAGACTGCGGTTTCACCTGCGCCTTTGCTGGCTGAAGTGTTGGCCGAGATTATGCGCTACCAGGGAAAGTTTGGACTCTAGAAAGCGCATAATTACCAAGGTCTCTTGACATTTCGCCCTTCTGTTTTACAATGAAACAAATCGAAAGAAAACGAAAGCTGGGGCGCGCGTGTATCTCGAAGAACGGCGGCAGGCTATCCTCAATTTGATCGCAGACCACGGACGGGTTTCGGTGCCCGATCTTAGTGCGCAGTTCGATGTCTCCGAAGTCACCATTCGCGCCGATCTCCAAGCGCTCGCTGAGCGTGGGTTACTCGTCCGCACATATGGCGGCGCGATCTCGGCGACGTACAGCTTGCAGGAGCTTTCGCTGCTCCAACGTCGCCAGCAACACATCCCCGAAAAACAGCGCATCGGCGCGGCGGGCGCGGCGTTGATCGCCGATGGCGAAGCCGTCTTCATCGACAGCAGCAGTACGGCGCTTGCGGTTGCGCAGCACCTCAAGTCCCGCCGCGACCTCACGCTTGTCACCAACAGCCTCGTCATCGCGCAGGAAATGCTTGGCCTGGCGGATATCACCGTTGTTATGCCGGGCGGCACATTGCATCACGATACCGTATCACTCATCGGGCCGGACGGCCTGGCGTTCTTGGAGAAGTACCACATCCGCAAGGGTTTCTTTGGCGCGTATGGCCTCAGCGTGGACGCCGGACTGACCGACGGGAGCGCGCCTGAATCCGAAATCAAGCGCGCGTTGGTGGAATTGTGCCATACGGTGATCGTGGTGGCGGATGCGACCAAGTGGGGACGGGTCGGTGTGACCTCGTATGCAATGCTGTCCGAGGTGGATACCGTCATCACCGACGCCCAGGCCCCGTCTGACCTCGTTGCGCAGGTTCGTGCAGCGGGCGTGGAAGTTGTGATTGTTTAGTTGTTTTTGACAGGATTCACAAGATAAAGGGGACGTTTTGTCCTGTGCGTCCCCGCAAAAAAGGGTATTATCAAATTTGTAAAAGAGAGGTCGTTATGGGTAAGGAAGTTGGTCTATTGACGAAAACCGGTTTGACGAAGGTGCAGGCCCTCGATATGTTGCAGCAGATGTGGGAAATTCGCATGTTCGAGGACACGGTGTACGACTTGTTGGGCAAGAACCTCATCCGCGGCGCGTCGCACCTTTATGCAGGACAGGAGGCGGTCGCGGTGGGCGCGATGTCTACCTTGCGCGAGGACGATCTCATCACCAGCACGCACCGCGGGCACGGACATTGTCACGCGCGCGGCGCGGTGTTGCACACCACCGCCGAGGAACGCCAAACGCACTACAACAAGATGATGGCCGAGTTGTGCGGGCGCTCCACCGGCTATTGCGGCGGGCGCGGCGGCTCGATGCACATCGCCGACGTGGAACACGGCAACCTCGGCGCGACGGGCATCGTCGGCGGCAACATCCCCGTGGCGACGGGCGCGGGCCTGGCGCAGCAACTGCAGGGGACAGGGCGCGTGGTGTTGTGCTTCTTCGGCGACGGCGCGTCGAACACCGGCAACTTCCACGAGTCGCTCAACCTGGCATCGCTGTGGAAGCTGCCGGTGGTTTACATCATCGAGAACAACCTGTACGGGATGTCGGTGCCGCTCTCGTGTTCGACGTGTACGCCCGCCATTGCGACCCGCGGCGATGCTTACGATATCCCCAACAAGATCGTGGATGGGATGGACGTTTTGGCCGTCCGTGAGGCGGTTGCCGGCGCCATCGAACACGCGCGCAGCGGTGCAGGCCCCTATTTGCTCGAATTCCAGACCTATCGCTGGTACGGGCATTCCCGCTCCGATCCGCGCGCCTATCGCACCAAGGAAGAGGAGGCCGACTGGAAAGCGCGCGATCCTATCCCGAATTTTGCCGCGTTGTTGGTGGCTGAAGGGGTTGCTACGCAGGAAGAGATCGACGCGATTGAGGCCAAGGTCAAGGGCGAGATTGAGGCAGCGACCGATTTCGCGTTCAGTTCACCCTTACCGCCCGCCGAGGAGTTGGAATTGTACGTCTACGCGCCTTCCTTTTGGACGGATACCGACGTGGCCCGCGAGAAGGAATTGCGTGAGCGCGTGCGCAACGGCGGTCCCGGCGTGAAGAAAGCGCGCTATTGGGAGGCCCTCCGCGACGCGATGCGCGAGGAGATGCTGCGCGATCCGCAGGTCTTCCTGATGGGCGAGGACATCGGCCTGTACGGCGGCGCGTATGGCGCGACGCGTGGCTTGTTCGAGGAATTCGGCGCGGAGCGCGTGCGCGACACGCCCATCTCCGAGGCGACGATTGGCGGATCGGCGGTGGGCGCGGCGATGTGCGGGATGCGGCCCGTGGCCGAGATCATGTACGTCGACTTCACCCCGCTGGCGATGGATCAGGTCGCCAACCAGGGCGCGAAGAACCGTTACATGTTCGGCGGCAAGACCAAAGTGCCCATGGTGATCCGCACCGAGGGTGGGGCGGGGCGCGGGATCGCGGCGCACCACTCGCAGAGCCTCGAATCGCTGTGGACGCACTTCCCCGGCATTTACGTGGTGATGCCTGCGACGCCCTACGACGCGAAGGGCCTGCTCAAGGCCGCCATCCGCGACGACAACCCAGTGATGTTCATCGAACACAAGATGCTCTACGGGACCGAGGGCCTAGTCCCCGAAGAGGAGTACGTCATCCCGCTGGGCGTCGCCGACGTGAAGCGCGAGGGCAGCGACGTAACCGTGATCACCTACTCGCAGATGGTCATCCGTTCCCTGCAAGCGGCGGAGAAGCTGGCGGAGGAAGGGATCAGCGTGGAAGTCATCGACCTGCGCACGCTCAAACCGCTGGATATGGAGACCATCGCGGCGTCCGTCAAGAAGACCGGGCGCGTGGTCGGCGTCACCGAAGCGTACCGCGTCAACTCGTTTGTCAGCGAGCTGGCGGCGCGCATCCAGGAAGAGCTGTTCGACTGGCTCGATGCGCCCATCGTGCGCGTCACGGGCGCGGATGTGCCCGTGCCGATGAGCGAATCGCTGGAAAGTGCGATGGTTCCCTCCGCGGACGCTATCATCGCCGGTATCCGCAAGGTGCTGTAATTGAGAAATGAGAAATGAGAAATGAGAAATGAGTAATCGGGTTGCTCTTAACTCTTTACTCTTAACTCTTTACTCTTAACTCTTTACTCTTCATCTTACTTCAAGGAGGAACGCTGTGGCAGTCAAAGACGTGATTCTACCTATGTTGGGCGAAACCATGAATGATGGCGTCATCGTCGAGTGGATGAAGGCGATGGGCGAACCGGTCAAGCGTGGCGACGTGCTGTTTGCCGTCGAGACGGACAAGGCCATCCTCGAAGTCGAGGCGTCGGCGGAGGGATTCTTGCGCGAGATTCTGACCCCTGCCGGTGAGCGTGTGCCCGTCCTCGCGGTGGTTGCCCGGATCACGGATACGATGGACGAGCCTCTTGGCCCGGCGAATCACCGAGCCAGCGAGTCGGCGGATCAGCGAATGAGCGAATCGGCGAATGAGCGAATCGGTGAATCAGCGAATCAGCGAATCGATGAATCTCTCTCTGCCTCGCGTCTGTTTGCTACGCCACGCGCGCGGAAGCTGGCGGAGGAAGAGGGCGTGGACTTGACAAAGATTGTCGGCACCGGTCAGGGCGGGCGGATCGTGGAGAAGGATGTCGCGGCTTATCTCGCGGCGGCGCTCAAGGTGACGCCGGTCGCGCGGCGTCTGGCGGACAGTCTCGATGTGGACGTGAGCACTGTCGCCGGAACCGGTCCGGCCGGGCGCGTGACGAAGGAAGATGTGTTGAAGGCCAGCCCGCGCATCAGCGAAGTCGCGCCGCTCCCGTCGCTCGCTGTGCCCTCAGCGCCACCGGCCCGGGTGTTGGTCGAGACGCCGATGACCGGCGTGCGTGCCATCATCGCACAGCGGATGCACACGAGCCACGTCACCACCGCGCCAACCTCGCTCACGGTGGAGGTGGATGCCACGCCATTTGCCGCGCTGCGTGAGAAGCTCAAGGCGCGCTTTGCGAAAGAACTCGGCTTCAACATCAGCTACAACGACCTGCTGATGGTCATCGTGGCGAAGGCGCTGCGCCGGTTCCCCGCCGTCAACGCACGGCTGGATGAAGCGGCGGGCGTGATTCACCAATTGGACGAGATCAACATCAGCCTGGCGATGGATACCAGGCGCGGATTGATCGTGCCGGTGGTGCGCGATGTGGATCGCAAGGGACTGCTGGACATCGCCCGCATCACCAACGACCTGGTGCAGCGCACGCGCGCGGGCAAGGTGTTGCCCGATGAGTTGGCCGGCGGGACGTTCACCATCACCAACCTGGGGATGTTCGATATCGACGCTTTTGCGCCGATCATCAATTTGCCGGAGATCGCCATCCTCGGGGTGGGGCGCATCCAGGACAAGCCGGCGGTCTACAACGGCGAAATCTGTATCCGCAAGCTGATGTGGATGAGCCTGACTTTCGACCATCGCCTGGTCGATGGCGGGCCGGCGTCGCGTTTCTTGCAGTACATCAAGCAGTTGGTGGAAGACCCGGATTTGATGTGGGTGTAGGGTTGCCGATCACGAATGGGAAAAATAAACGAATGGGCCAAACGGCCCATTCGTTTTTTCACGGGTTATTTCTCGAAGAGGTCCTTCGTTCTTATGTACGATATAGACAAAGACGGCGACTTCTCCTGTAAACAGGTGCCGAAATATTCCATCCCGCTTTCTTCTGACGGCACGTGACCAACCACGACTACAGCCTTTTTGAACCCCAAGCGATGTGCATCATGCACATATTCGACAAATTCCCATTCATGGGTCTCGCCCGTAATCAAAACACAACTTTCATGCCGGTTGATCAGTTTGACGCCGTTTTCTGGCATCATAAAGCCCCAACTGGTGATGACATTTTCGTAGGCAGCGTCCGCATCTCCGATATGTCTTAGGGCTGTTGGTTCGAGGTGTGCCTCTATGTCCCGCAAAATGTGGTCCAGTTTGACGCCGGGCATTCTGAAGCTTTTGCAACTCTCGTCGGTGCGGTATTGCTGCCAGTTCAACTTCTGCGCCATGCCCCAGGCGATATAATCGAATCCGGGGTGATGCAGGTTGTCATGCAGGTGAAAGATGCACAGCCCATGCGCTCTCAGATAGGCTTCTTTGGCCTTATAGACCGCGTCCTCCAGGAGATGCTGGTATTGGTGTTGGTGGCTGTAGAACAACGGCTCGTGGGTGATGATGAGGTTGCAGCCGCACCGGACAGCTTCTTCCAGTACTGCTTGTGTGGCCATCATTGTGACGGCAACGTTTTTCAGTTCGACATCAGGATCGCCGTAAAGGAAAACGTCAATTGCCGTTTCTTTCCACGCAATGTCCAGTGTCGTTTTCATCCAATCGATAAAGTCTCGGGTTATCATAGGTTCTCCTCAAGTGGCCACCGCGTACACGGGGTCACAGCGGAAAAATTCTGTGTGCTCCGTGTCTCCGTGGTGAAGTTGCTACTCATCCCGTCGCGAGGTTGTCAAAATACCCCTGAATATATACGACCGGTGTGCCTTTGTCGCCGCTGCCGGAGACCAGGTCGCACAGCGAGCCGATGAGGTCGGTTAGACGCCGCGGCGTCGTGCCCTGGGCTTCCATCGCGCCGGTGAGGTCCTCTTTCTTCGCTTTGATCTGCGCGATGATAGCCTCGCGTAGCGCCTGCCCGGTCAGACCGGCGAATTGGTTGTCTGCCAAATACTTGATCTTCACCTCGTTGGGTGTGCCTTCCAGGCCAGTCGTGTACGCGGGAGAAACCACCGGATCCGCCAGTTCCCAGATTTTTCCCACCGGGTCCTTGAAAGCGCCGTCGCCATAGATCATCACTTCCACAGCCTTCCCCGTTTTCTCCTTTAAGAGCTGCTGAACGCGGTCGACGATAACCTGCCCGTCGCGGGGGAAGAGCTTCACAGTCTCTTCGGTGGCTTTGTTCGAACCGAGCAGGCCGTACTCCGGATGGTAGCCGCTGCCGTCCACAGGGGAGAACAGTATTTCGTCCAGGCCGTACACGGTGTCAGCGCCCGCGGTGCGCAAGCGTCGTTTCGTCCGCGCGCGGGTATGGATGTCGCACGCGAGAATGTTGTGAGTGTGGGTCAGAATGGTCTCGGGGTGATTGGAGAAAAGGATGGTGCAGGTCGCGCCTTCGCCTTCCACCAACGACCGGTAATACGCGACATAATCGACGCCGGTGAAGGGGTGGACGGCGCCGCCGAACGCCTGCGCGAACTGGCTTTCCGTCAGGTGGTCGGTCCACGGATCGATGCCGCTCTCATCCAGCATCTCCGGATCGAACAGTTGGTTGCCGACTTCGTCGGAGGGGTAGCTGAACTGGAGCACGAGATGTTTTGTGCTGCGCGCAATGCCCTTGAGCAGAATCGCAAAGCGGTTGCGGCTGAGGATGGGAAACACAATCCCTAGAGACTCACCACCGAACTTCGCCCGTAGATCTGCGGCAATGGCATCGACTGTGGCGTAGTTGCCCTGTGCCCGTGCCACGACCGACTCGGTAATGCCCATCACGTCCCTGTGACGGATGGCAAAGCCTTCCGCTGTAGACGCCTTGAGCACGCTGTCTGCCACAATTTGCGCCACGTCATCGCCCTTGCGCACAATGGGCGTGCGAATGCCGCGCGCCACGGTTCCCAAAAGTCGTTCCATTGACCTCTCTCCTTCCCTGCTGGATTTCTTGTCCAATAGTATTTGTCTGTGGCCAAAAGTCAAACTTCTCGTTGCTGTGCGTGCGTTTTGACTTTTCGGTGAAATTGTTTATTCTCTGGGTTAAATCGCATTTGCGGGAGAAGGTGCATGCACAGGAAACTGTCTTTGAATATGGTTAGGTCCCTAATCCTGGTTGTGTTCGTGACCATGGTTGTCCTTACGGCTTGCTCGTCACCTACGTCTCAACCCACACCGGCGGTAGAGATCATAGTGGAGCCGACGATCACCCCCGCGCCGCCGGAGGCGACGGCGCCGGAGGCGGAGGGTCTCACAACGCCGGTGCCGGAGGCCGCGACGCCTGAAGCTGTGGCGACGGTGCCCCCATTCCTGGATGGATCCATCCAGTTTACTTTCGAGGATGGCGCGCAAGGGTGGATGCCGCGCGGCGAAGCGTCGGTTAGCGTGGCGGATGACGTGGCCCATGCCGGTTCTCGCAGCCTGCTGGTGACAAATCGCAGCGCCAACTGGCACGGTGCGGCGGTGGACGTATCGCAATTGCTGAAACCAGGCGCTATGTATGAGATCGGCGGGTACGTGCGGCTGGCCGCGGGCGCGCCTGCCAGCCGGGTGATCATCACCATGCAGCGCACGCCGGCTGGCGGTGATACCGTGTACGAATGGATTGCGCCCAGCGCGGAAAACGGCGTGACGGACGCTGAATGGGTTCATCTCCAGGGGAGCTATTCCTACAGCGGCAAAGCGAAAGAGTTGCTGCTCTACGTGGAAAGCCCTGATGCAGAATTGGTTTCGTTTTACATTGACGATATCACTATTGGCGGGCAGTCAGCGCCTCCGCCTCAAACCGATATCCCCTCGGTTTACGAGACGTTGGCCGGTTATTTCCTGGTCGGCGCGGCATTTAGCCCCAGCCAGCTCGATAGCGAGCCGCATACCACACTGATGGTGCGCCACTTCAACAGCCTCACGCCGGAGAACACGATGAAGCCCGGCCCGATCCAGCCGAGTGAAGGAAACTTCGCCTGGGCCGGCGCCGACAGGTTGGTCGAGTTTGCCAGAGCGAATAACATGGCCGTTCACGGTCACACGCTGGTATGGCATCAGCAGGCGGCGGAATGGATGTTTAAGGACGCCGCCGGGAACAAGATGACGGCGACGCCGGAGAACAAGGAACTGTTGCTGCAACGTCTGGAAACGCACATCCGCGAGGTCGTCGGGCGCTACAAGGACGATGTCAACGTCTGGGATGTGGTCAACGAGGTGGTCGATGCAAACCGGCCGGATTGTCTGCGCCGGAGTGTATGGTACGAGATTGCCGGTGTGGATTATATCGTGACGGCGTTCAACATCGCGCGTGAGGTGGACCCGGACGCCGTTTTGCTCCTCAACGACTTTAACACGTATCAGGCGAAAAAGCGCGAGTGCATTTACACCCTGGTCAGCGACTTGCAGGCGCAGGGAGTGCCCATCGATGGTATCGGTATGCAGATGCACGTCAACATTGCGATCCCGTCTATCGACGCGATTGAAACGACCATCGAGCGGTTTGCCGAGTTGGGCGAAGTCCACATCACCGAGCTGGATATGAGTGTGTATAGCAACGACACTACTTCGTATGCGACCATATCGGACGAACTTTTGCTCCAGCAAGGCTACCGCTATCGTGATATTTTCGAAGTCCTCAAACGCCACGCCGATTCCATCGGCTCGGTGACGTTCTGGGGATTAGCGGACGACAACACGTGGCTGAAAACGTTCCCTACGACCCGCCTCAACCTGCCGTTGCTCTTCGACGAGCAATTGCAGGCCAAGTACGCCTACTGGGGCGTCGTTGATCCCTCGCAATTGCCGGAGGAGACCCCGTAACCGGTCGGTGCAGAATCTGAAGTGCTACGCTCGGTCACCGCAAGTAAAAAACGAATGGGCCAGGCGCCCATTCGTTTTTATGCCCGGCAAGCGGCTGAAGCCCTACTGCCACAGATTCGATAACTGCGTTTCCAGGTTCGCTAAAACGTCAGGCTCCAACGCGCCGCTTTTGAGCAGATCTTCGAAGGAGAAGACTTCAACCGGTTGGTCGTCGGCTTCATTTGGCGGCAGGGGAGTGGCCGGGGGCAATGGTGCGGCGTCCGCAGTTGCGACGTCCGCAATTGCGACGTCCGCAGTTGCGGCGAGCGCAGACATGTCGTGAACCTGTTTCACCCGCAAAGCCGGGGGTTTGCCCCGAGATTGCGCGAAAATGGGATGCAGCTTCGCCAGCGTGTCTTTGGTGTAATACACGACCGCGCCCAGGCGGGTATCCTGGCCGAAAATCACCACCAAAAAGACACCGGGAACGATTTGCCCGGAGTAGATGCTGTACTGTTCGCCTTCGTGGAAGTTGAGTTTGAAGGCGTTATCCTCGCCGATCAACGCAGCGATGCCCGATGTAGCAGCGTAGTTCCCGGCAATCAACGCACCCAGTGCAGAGATGTTCAAATCCTCAATCGCGCCCTTGGCCGCGACTACCGACCCATTGCCTTCAATGACCAGCACGCCGCGCGCGTTGATCTCGATCCGCAGGTTTAGCAACAATTGATCGATGGCATCGGCGTCGTCGGCGCTCAACTGCAATCCTAACGCCTCATCCATACCGGGTGGTAGGGCCTGACGATGCCGGGTCACCTCCCGCGCGACGATGGTGAGCATTTCCTGGGGCTTGTAGGGCTTCGTCAGGAAATCGCTGGCGCCGGCGCGCAGGGCATCGACGACCACGTCCATCGAGCCGTGCGCGGTCAGCATGATGACCGGCGTATGCGGTGAGCGCTGCTTGATGTCGCGTAGTAATGCCAGACCATCCTGTCCCGGCATCTGGAGATCGGTGATCACCAGATCGAAAAAGCGCCGCGGCAAAAGCTCGTGCGCGGCCTCGGCGCTTTCAGCTTGCTCGACCTCATAGCCTTGATGGCTCAGGATGCGCTGTAGACCCGTGCGGATGAGCAGATCGTCATCGACAACTAGAATGGTTCCCTTCGATTTCATACCACACCTTCATTGATTCGGTTGTGTTGTGTTTCAGTCGGCGCGGATCCGCCGACTTCACTATGCTTGGCCGGGCGACGGCTAACCGGGTAATGTATAGGCGCTCCCCATCAAATCCAAACCACAGGCCAGCGACTCGACCCAGGCGATGAAACGCGCCACGTTGTCTTTCCCGGCGATCATCGCGCCATGCTGTGGGGCGATGATCTCGATGTCCAGTGGTTTCACCATATCGGCCCAGAGCTTTAGCACCTTGTTGGACGGCATATAGCGCCTGTGAAAGCCCTCCATATATTGAATGTGATCGTCGAAACTTTCGACGGTGACGTAAGTCTGTCCCAGAGAGGCGCCCAGGTCGCCTGAGTAGAGAATTTTCGCCACGGGATCGTAGACCTGGAAGTTGCCGGAGGAGTGCATAAAGTGCGCCGGGAGCAGCATCAATGGGCAGCCCATCAGATCGACGGTGCGGCCCCGATCCGGCACTGCTATGATCTTGTCCACCAGAAACTCATCGACCCCGAAGTGGGTGATGAAGCGAATCCACAACTGGGACAGGAGCGCGTGCGCGTCTGTCACCATGAGCCAGCCGTTGGCCGCGGCCACAATGTCCGGGTCTTGGTGAGAGAAGAAGATGTAGTCCAGGTTGTTCGGCGAGATCAAGGCGGACAGCTCTTCCAACGCATACGAATAGACTTTGTGCCCGCCGGGATCGAGCAACATCCCGTGTCCTTGATGGACGATCAGGTGTTGGTTGGACTGCACCATCTGGCCCGACGTATAATCCTCTAGAAGCACATTTTTGTGCTCCGTATTTTCGAAAAGCACTTGTGATGGCATAAAGTTCCCTCCTTAAGGTAAAATCATACGAACGGCGAGACGTTATCCCGCCATCAAGGTGTCGAACAACGCCTTGCTGAAGCCGGTCACGTCCAGGAATTGCTGTACGCGATGATCGTCGTACGATTGTAGCATCACGTTCAGGTCGATATCCATTATCCGGTTCAAGGCCACCAGACGCTCGGCCTTTTTAGGATCGTTAGCGTAAGCAGCTTCGACGATCAGGCTGGCAGCCGTAGCGCGGCAAAATGTCATGGCCGCGATCACGTAGCGCGGCTCCAATCCTACCTCAACGTGCCGGAAGCCGATGCGGTAGCGCCGTTCGAAGTAGGATTCGCCGTATTCGCCATCGGCCAGGGTTACGAGCCATTGCCGGAGATGCCCCTTCAGTTTCTCCACGCGCCCTGGTTCGGCATAGAGCAACTTGGACAGCTGCTCGAATTTCTCCAAATGGGTGTAAAACGCCTCGACAACCGCCGGCCCGTGCGTTTCGAGCGCCGGTTTCATGTCCGCCAACAATTGGCAGTCGGCGTCTGTTAGCTGTCCTACTTGCCGGACTTCCTGCATGAAGCCTGTATCCATGATGCTCTCCTAACCCAATTCGGCAGCGACGGCGGCAGCGCACTCCCGAATTTCGAGGAAAACCATGCCCAGATTGACGCCTTGCCCTGTCAGTCCTACCAGAACTGCGTTAGGACCGGCCTGGGTGATGAGGATATAGCCCTCCGTTCCCTGGATCGTCGTCTGTTGGAGGCTGCCGCGTTGGAGTTGTCCGACTGAGCGCCCTGAGAGGCTCAGGATCGCCGCGGCGACCGCGCCAACGCGCGCCTGATCTACCGTCGAAGGCAGATCCGAGGCCATAATCAGGCCATCCATGCTCACGACTGCCACTCCGCTGATATCGCCAGAGGTATCGATCAAATTGCGAAGTATCTTCGCCAAACGATCGCGACGTGTTTCTCCTGCCATTGCTCCTTGCTCCTTTTTATCGGTGATTGAATGTTGTTGTTCATCGAAGCGCCGCATCCCTTCCATAATCAACGCCGACCACGGCAAAGTGATGGTCTGGGTTGGCGCTTCACGCCCCTGTTCGACCTCAAAGGTCCCGTCTTCCCAGGTTAACAGGGCATACACGACTTCCTCGCCCTCCATCGCGCCTGACGCCGCGTGGACGACTTCCCCGGCTTCGAAATAGACCGCAACTTGTTCCGCGCCGCGTTGCGCCGTCAACCGTGCGCGTGTTCCAGATTGACAGTGTAACTGGATCAGATCTGCGACAGACAAATCGGCCAAACTTCCTTTAAGCGCCATACGCCCTCACTTTCCTCCGCCTGAAAAATGCCACGCCTTTTTGATCTTGTTGATGGCCTGGGTCGTCGCTTTCCAATAAACGTACTGCGGTTGGATGAAAAGCGCCAATACGAGGTCCTGCTGCCCGGTCTGGAAGCGGCGGCACAGCACGCCACGTTGCGCGTCTTTCGAGAGCAACATAATCTCGCTCATGTCACCCCATCCCAGTCGCCGCCCAATGCCCGATGAGGAACGCAGAATGTCGGCTACGACGGCGGCCAGCGTCTCGGCTTCCTCCCGGTTTTCCGATATGGCGAGGGGCAAGCCCGTTGCATCGGTTAGCACTACGGTGCCAAAACCCTCTTCCCGGCTCAAGTCCAGAACGATTTGTTGTATGGCTTTCACGATGTGGTTCCTCGTTGTTGTGTTTTAAGATTGTATTGCAGATAGACCAGCAGGAGGCGGATTGTGGTCTGTAGCGTTTCGGGGACTCCGATGCCTGAAGCCGCAGCCGCTTCGTGACATGGTAGATTCCCGATCTCCAGAGCCGCTTTCAACTCGGCTACCGGCAGCGCATCCGGCAAATCGCGTTTGTTGAATTGGACGACGACCGGCAGCGAGCGGACCGTTCGCCGCATCCGTGCCAGCTGGCGCTGCATATCGTGCCAGGAAGCGACGTTGTCCTGCAGCCGGAATGCTTGCGAATCGGCCACGAAGACGAGCGCGTCGGCGCGGCGTAGCACTGCCTCCCGCGTGGCTTCATAGTAAACCTGTCCGGGCACAGTATACAGTCCGAACTTGGGCCGCAATCCGGCGACTTGTCCGATTTCCAATTGCATAAAATCGAAGAAGATCGTGCGGTCTTCGCGCGTGTTCAGCGTGAACAGTTCGCTGCGGACGGCGGATTTGGTGCGGGCGTGGATTTGTTCCAGGTTGGTCGTCTTGCCGCTCAACGCCGGCCCGTAGTAGACGATGTTCAGGTTGACTTCGCGGGTTTTCCAGTTAATGAACATAAGCGTCATTTGCTCCGTAATAGCCTACTGCGCCATCGGCAGGCGGATGATGAAGGTCGTTCCTTGACCCGAGTGGCTTTTGGCTTGGATTTCACCGCCGTGTTCTTCCACAATCCGGTAACAGATCGCCAGTCCCATCCCGGTGCCGTGCTCTCCCTTCGTCGTATGGAACGGCTCGAAGAGGTGTGCCATGATCTCCGGCGCAATGCCGGGGCCAGTATCAGAAATTTGCACGACCACCATACTATCATCATCCACGGTGGCTCGAATTTCCAATAGACCGCCGGATGGCATAGCGTCGCGCGCATTGATGATCAAGTTCATAAAGACTTCACTCAACTGATCCGGCGACCCCAGCACTTCCGGCAACTGGTACTCACACCCGCACGTCACGGAAATGTTACGCTTGCGTAGATCGTGCTCAATGAGCTTCAGAATGTCGTCGATAAGGATACGCAGCGCTACCGGCCGTTTGTCCTTGCGCGGCGGTCGGGAGAAGCTCTGGAGTTGTTTCACCAGATCGGCAATGAGTTGCGCCTGTCTTTCGATCAGCTCCAGGTCCTTTTGCAACTCGCTGCCGTCTGACAAGCTCTGTTGCATCAAATACAGGTAGGTGAGGATCCCGGTGAGGGGATTATTGATGTCGTGCGCCACCGAAGCGGCCAGATTCCCTAACGCGGCGAGCTTTTCGGCGTGCCGCAGACGGGCGTGTGCTTCTTCCAAAGCGTGCGTACGCTCCGCGACTTTGCGTTCCAGTGTGGCGTTAAGGTCGGCCAGTCCATCGGTGGACTGTTTGAGTCGCAACATCGCGCGCGCACGCAGCAGCAATTCGGCATTAGCGAGCGGCTTAACCAGCACTTCATCCGCGCCGGCGTTCAACGCTGTGGCAATCTCATCCTGGTTGTCTCGATTGGAGAGCATAATGACCGGCACGAAGGTGGAGCTTTGTTGGTTTCGAATCTGACGCACGACCGTGTGCCCATCCATATCCGGCAGATCGATAGCCAGCAAGATCAAATCGGGGGCGTGATCGATCATTGCATCCAGCACGGCCTGCCCGGTTTCGACGCGGCGCACAATGTAGCCCACGTTTTGCAATACCGTGCGTATCTTTGCGGTGGTATCGATGTCTGTATCGGCGATTAGAATTTCAGCGAAAAGTAGCCCTGTCATCCATGTAACCCGTGTCCGATTATGACGTGAATCTCAAACGCTAATCTAACAATGACATTATACACGACAATGTGGCGCCGTCTATTAGGGTTATGTGGCAGGTTTGTGGCGGTTGTGTAGGTCTCGCCTTTCTATTCCTGCAGCAAATAAAAAAAACCCGCGATCTGTCATAGATCGCGGGGTGAAAACCAACTTATCCGTTTACGGGATGCACAGTGATCGACCGGCGTAGATCGTATTGCCTGTTATCCCATTGGCGCGCTTGATGGCGTCAACCGTCGTCCCATAACGCCGCGCGATAGAGTAAAGTGTGTCTCCCCACGAGACCGGGTGCTGATAACGACATCCACCCGTCCCTGGCGCCGGCTGCACCGGCATATTGGGCTGCCGGTTCCTGAACGTGACCACGGTGCACACGCCGCCGGCGCTCAACGTCACCGTTTGCTTTTGCGCCGATACCGACAGCCAACCGCTCTGCACCGTCTCGGAGATTACGTAGGTGCCGGGGGTCAGGCCGTTGAAGCGCACGTGCCCGGTGCCGTCGGTGGTGCCGGTTTGCATCGTACCGCCATAGGCCGGTTTGATGTTGATTTGCCAACCCGGCAATCCTACACTATCGGTCGCATCGAGCTTGTAGACATCCACACAGGCGAAATTGGTTCTGTTCTTGAAGCGCACTTCCTCGCAGACGAAGGGTCTGGTGACGACCACGTCAAACTCGGATGGTGTGACGGCTTCCCAACCTGTCTGGAGAACCTCGGAGATGCGCCACGTGCCCATGTTGAGTTGGTGGAACTGGAAGAACCCATTTTTGTCGGTGACGGTAGTGTATTGCTCACCGGCTGCGTTGCGCGCAACGATGGTCCAGCCGGAGAGTCCCTGATCCAGATGATTGATCTTGTAACCGGCGACACAGCCAAGCGCTTCGTTTCTGAAGGTGACGGTGGTGCAGTGCCCGGGAGTGTTCAAATCCACTAATGCCTCCGATTGCCCCACGGCACGCCAGTTTTCTTTGACATCCTCTTGCACCTTCCACTGGCCGAGCGGTAGGTTGGAGAAGGTCACCATGCCTTGATTGTTGGTCAGTTGGCTCACACTTGCCTGGGTGCCGTCGGGCCGGCTGAGGATCACTTTCCAACCGGCAAGTGCTCTCCCGGCGGCATCGACCTTCTGCACCTGGATACAGCCGCCGTGGATCTGCATGTTGACGAAGTTGAGGCTTTGGCACGTACCCGGGATGCGTGGGGCGATCAGGGTGATTTTTTGCTGGTTGGTATAGCCGGGCGCCGGAATCCAGCCGACCTTGAACTCTTCCGTCGCCGTCCAGACACCCGGATTGAGGTTGGTGAAGCGTACCCGCCCCTGCCCATTGGTGTATCCGGAGAGCGACTGCGCCGTCGAGGTGACCGTCATCCCCCATCCGGGAATGCCGACCATGTTCGAGAAGCCCATCCTCCCTTGCAAGTCGAGTTTGGCGACGTCCAAACAGGCCAGAGCCTCAAGCTTCATACGGACATTGGCACAGTTCGTACCCGAACCACTCAGTGTGACGTTGAATGTGTCTGGGGTGAAAGGCCGCCATCCCTCGTGGATTTCCAACTCTACGGTGTACGTTCCGGCCGCCAGTTTATCGAACTTGAACGCACCCTTGCCGTCGACAATCTTTGTCTGTGCCGAGCCATTTTGGGGCGTGATGCGCACCGTCCAGCCGGCGCCCTGGGCTTGGTGGTAAGTGTCGATCACGTAACCGGAAATACACGTGCCACCTTGTCCGACCTCGGGCGGTTCGGCGACAGCCAGTCCCTCTTGTCCAGTCGGCTCATCGACTAACGGTCCCGCCACCGCTGAATCGACGACTGCTTCTGGTTCCACCCGGACAAGGATTGGAGACTCCGCCTGTGCGTCAACGCCGGACGACGGCTCTTTCAATGTCGCGTCATGCACGACGACTGACTGAGAGGCTTTGACCGACACGTAGGTGGTTACAATACCGAGGCCCAATAATAGAACACAGACCATGCCAAATATAAACCAACGGGTTCGCATAATGCTCCTCCTTTCGAATTAGACGTGCATTATAAACGCTAGTGGTGTGGTGGTTAGAAAACCATGTCCATATTACCATTAAATCCCGTCAAATGCAAGTTTTGCGCAACAATTAATGGGGGTGTTTTCAGGCTAACGCCCATGGCAAAACTTGAATTTCCTGCCGCTCCCACATGGACATGGATCGTTGCGTTTGGCCTGAGCAAAACGTGCTGCCATCTCCGCTTCTTCCTGCGCCAGGCGGTGCATCACGTTGGCGGGTGCGCGATGCTGGCGCAATTCCTCGACCATCATCTGCATTGGATGGTCGATGTGGGCAAAGAAGGCCTTGTAGCCCGCGCAGAGGTAGTTCAGCCCCGGTTCGCCTTCCGGTGTGGCTGCGATGCGATTCTTGGGACAGCCGCCGTTGCAGATGAAGCGCACTTCACAGTCGTGGCATTGCTGAGGGAGCGTGTCGCGCTTGGCTTGCCCGAACGCCCGCTGCGCCTCCGAAGCCACCAGTTCCACAAGCGGCGTCTCCATGATGTTGCCAAGCCGGTAACGCGGCTCTACGAAGTGATCGCATGTGTAGAGGTCGCCGTTGTGCTCCATCGCCAGCGCCAGACCGCACGTCGGCTCGAAGATGCACAATCCGGCGCGTTGGCTCATCCACGCGGCCAGCGCCACATCGAAGATCTGCACGTACACTTGCCCCACGTCGCGGCGCACCCACTCTTCGAACACGCCGCTGAGAAAGTCGCCGTACTGTTGCGCAGTGACGGAGTACGTGGTGAGATTTGTACCTTCCTGGTAGCCGGTGTCGTTATCACGCCGCACAATGGGGATGAACTGGACGAACTGCGCTTCCACCTTATCGCGTAAGAAGCGGTAGACTTCGAGAGGGTGGTCGGCGTTGCCCTGATGGACGGTGCAGAGGATGTTGTACTCGACGCCATGCTTGTGCAAGATGTCCCGCGCGTGCATCACCCGTTCCCACGTGGGTGCATTGCCCTTGTCGCGGCGATAGGCATCGTGCATTGCCTGCGGCCCATCGAGGCTCAGACCGATGAGGAAGTCGTGCACCTTGAAGAACGCGGCCCACGTTTCATCCACCAGCGTGCCGTTGGTTTGCAGCGTGTTGATGATGCGCATACCGGGCCGCTTGTATTTTTCCTGCAGGGCGATTGCACGTTCGAAGAAACTGATGCCCATGAGCAGTGGTTCGCCGCCCTGCCAGCCAAACGTAACTTCCGGCACCTGCTGCGCTTCGATGTACTGCCGGGTGAAGCTTTCGAGCACAGCGTCGCTCATACGGAAGTCACTGCCGGGGTACAACTTCTCTTTGGCGAGGTAGTAGCAGTAACCGCAGTCGAGGTTGCACACCGGCCCGCGCGGCTTCACCATCACATGAAACGCGTGCAGGGTGGGGGAAGCTTGTACCATGGGCATTTCTTCTTGGTACACGGATGAGCACGGATTTTACGGATTAAAAACAGAAATCCGTCTTTTCCGTGTTCATCCGTGTACGATTTACTGATACCCGCCGCTGGTTTCGGCGAGGCCGCGTTCGTTGCGGATTTTGGCTTCGTAGCCGCTGGCCCAGTAGGCGGCAATGGGATCGAGCGGGACGCCCATTTCCTCACGGACGACGGCGAGCAGCGGGCGCACGTCGTAGCGGTAGGCTTCGGTGAGGATGCGGTGCGCGCTCATGACATCGCCCGCGGATTGCGCGGCGGCGAGTGGCTTGCGCGGCACGAGCAGCGCCTTCGCGTAGGCCTCCTGGCAGTTGAGAACCGAGTAGATCATCGGAACCAGCTTGCCCTCGACCGCGTGCGATTGGTCGATCATGTAGGCGACGTTGTTCGCCGTGGCGTGCGCCGGTTCGGATGTGCCCAGTTCCGCGTCGGCCAACTCGTTGAAGATGAGGAACAGCTCGTAGGGATTGACCGTGCCCACGATGAGGTCGTCATCCGCGTACTTGCGATTGTTGAAGTGGAAGCCGCCGAGCTTGCCCTCGTCCAGCAGAAAGGCGACGATCTGCTCGATATTCACGCCCTGCGCGTGGTGACCCAAGTCCACCAGCACCTGCGCTCGCTCGCCCAACTTGAGGCTGAATGCATACGACGTGCCCCAGTCGGGCAGGTCGGTGTTGTAGAAGGCCGGCTCGAAGAGTTTGTACTCGATGAGCATACGCCCACCTGCGGGCAGGTGCGCGTATGTCTGGCGCAGCCCTTGCTCGAAGCGGCGCTTGCGCCCGCGCAGGCTGTCTTGTCCGGCGTAGTTCGTCCCGTCGGCGAACCACAGGCTCAGGTCGCGGCTGCCGGTTTTGGTCATAATCTCACAGCACTCCAGGATGTGGTCGAGCGCCATCTCGCGGATGCCGGGATCGGGATTGCCAAACGATCCCAGGCGGTACTCGTCATCCTGGAACACGTTGGGGTTGATCGCGCCCAATGTGATGCCCTGCGCTTCGGCGTACTCGCGCATCGCAGTATAATCGTTGTCCTCTGGCTTGTCCCAGGGGATGTGCAGCGCCACCGACGGCGCGATGCCCGTCATCCTGTGGACCATCGCCGCGTCGTCGAGCTTCTCGCGGGTGGTGACGGCAGCGCCGGGCCAGGCAAACGCCTTGAAACGCGTGCCGCTGTTCGCGTAGCCCCACGAAGGCGTCTCGATCTTCTGGGCCTTGAGCCGCGCCTTCACGGCTTCGACGTCAATGCCTTGCTGGGTTAAGTCTTCGGCTAACAATTCATACATGGCTCGGTAGTTCATAAGTCCTCCAATAGTCTGGTCGTCGTTCGTCGGATCGTCAAAGGGTTTTGTTGAATCGGCAATTCGCCCTATGGTGGATTTATGATAAAGTTCAATCCACAATTCTGATTATAGGGCGTTTGACAGGTTCGTCAAAGGGAGATATCAGGGTCTTATCATTCTCGCTCCAAGGGGAACGCCAGTTCCCCGCTTTAGGCCGAGACGAGCCATAGGGCGTGGATCTGGCGATCCGCTTGAAGCAAAAACGGGCATTACGACGGGAATGATAAAGCCTTGAGGGAGATGTACGGTATGAAACTTATATTACGTTACGGGCGTGAAGGATTGCCTGTCACCTTGCCCGACGATGTCGATGTGGTGACGACGCGCTTCACGCCTGGTTTGCCGGACGAGGCGGCAGCGATCCGCGAGGTGTTGCGCTGTCCCATCGCGTCTGCGCCGTTGGCGAATCTGGTGAGGCGCGGGGACACAGTGGTGATCGCGCACAGCGACATCACGCGGGCCACGCCGAACGCGCGCCTGCTGCCGGTGCTGCTGGCGGAACTGGAAGCGGCGGGCATCGCGCGCGAGGATATCACCCTGCTCAACGCGCTCGGCACGCACCGCCCGCAGACGGAGGCCGAGTTGCGCGCCATGTTGGGTGACGCCATTGTGGAACACTATCGCTGCCTTCAGCACGATGGCAACGACGACGCCGGACTGGTCGCGCTGGGGCACACCAGCTTCGGCCATCCTGTGCGCGTGAACCGTCACTTCATGGAGGCCGACGTGCGTATCCTCACGGGTCTGATCGAGCCACACTTCTTCGCCGGGTTCAGCGGCGGGCCGAAGGGTGTGCTGCCTGCGCTTGCCGGCGCGGAAAGCGTCGTGACGAACCACGGGCGCGCGATGATCGCCCATCCCAAAGCGACGTGGGGCCACACGGAGGGCAACCCGATCTGGGAAGAGATGCGCGAGGTGGCCCTGATGACGCATCCCACGTTTCTACTCAACGTGACGATCAACACGGCGGGACAGATGACGGGCATTTTCGCCGGGGAAATGCTGGCGGCGCACTCGGCGGGCTGCGCCTTTGTGCGCGAACACGCCATGGTCGCCGTGGACGCCCCCTACGACATCGTCGTGACGACCAACGGCGGCTATCCACTCGACCAGAACCTCTACCAGGCGGTGAAGGGCATCAGCGCCGCCAGCGAGATCGTGCGCGAGGGTGGGGCGATCGTCGTGGCGGCGGCGTGCGAGGACGGCATCCCCGATCACGGGTGCTACGCCGCGCTGCTGGCGGAGGGCGGGTCGCTGCAGGGCGTGCTCGATATGCTGGCACGTCCGGGATTCTCCGCGCCGGATCAATGGCAGGTGCAGGTGCAGGCGCAAATCCAGCAACGCGCGGAGGTCTACGTCTACAGCGACGGCCTGACCGAAGCGCAAATCCGCGCGGCGCTGTTCGAGCCGTGCCGAGATATCGGGCAGACGGTGGCGGCGCTCCAAAAGCAGTACGGCCCCCAGGCGCGCATCTGCGTGATGCCTGAAGGACCGTATTGTAATGCTTACCTGAACAGACTTGTTCTTGAATAAGACATCGGACGCAGATTCACGCCGATTGTCGCAGATTTTGTTGCTTTGCTTGCATTGATCTGCGTGAATCTGCGAGAATCCGCGTCCTCATCAAAGCATCGCCGCCAGCAGCAGGATGCCCGCTTCTGCGCCCAGGATACGGGCGAAGAGCCGCCATGCGCCGGGTGTGTCGGAATGACGCAAGCCATACTCCAGACTGCCGATGACGACGGCAACGACGAGCAGAGAACCGGGCAGGATCACCATCTGGCGCAACGCCACCGCGCTGTAATACGCCCCGCCGTACGGCCCGCCCTCGGCCCAGAAGGCTGCGTAAATGGATGCGGCCACATCGGCGGCGCCGTTGAGCGCATACAAGGCCAGAACACTGCTGGCAAGCCACAACGCAATCGCAAGCCCTTTCAGGGCTATGGGTTTATTGAATAAGTGTGTTAACTTCATCGTATGTTCATCCTTCTGGCTACCGGCAATTGAGCGGCAACCAGTCCTCGACTCCGGCAACGTAGCTATCGACGTTCCCCAGGTAGTCGGTCGGGTTGCGATAATCGATCTGCGCCCGTACCTGATTCATAGAAAGGTCGCGGCTTGTGTCGCGCCAGACCAGCGCGGCAGGGAACGTTCCGTCGGGCAGCGGCGGCACAACCGCAAAGTGCAGGTGCGTCCAGGCGTAGCGAAAACTGCCCTGGTAGCCGAGCAGTTCGCCCGCTTTGACCGGGATATCCATGCTGCCTGGCGGGAAAGTCCCGCTGACGTAGCTCGTCTCGCCTTCTCGTGAGGACATCCCGCCATAGAAAGCCCACACCTGTTGCCCTGGGTTCAGGGGATCGTCGTGCAGGATGGCGACGGCGTCGGGCCAATCCGCGCGCCGCATCAACTGCCCATCGGCGACGGCGTAGACCGGCACGGTGTTGTCGTAGCCGATGCCCATCAGCGAGAGGGTCTTGTTGTACCAGCGCAGCCCCAGCGCGCCGGAGCTGGGGAACGGCCAGGCTGCCCCAGGACACGCGCCATCCACGGGCAGGCTAATCCCGGCAGTGCTGCGCGGGCGGAAGAGGATCGTGTCGGCCTCGAACTCGCTGGCGACATAATGCTCCTGGATAACATCCAGCATCTCCGGCGTCCATCGCTCTTTGTAGACCGGATACCAGCGATAATGGTGGATCAGGATCAACGGGAAGGTTTCCGCGCGGATGGCGTCCAGGAACGGCGTTTGATCCCACAGCCCCGCGTTTGCCAGTTGCGTCACCTCGAAGGGTTGGATGTAGAGCAGCTTGCCGTTCAAGGTGAGCATCCCCATATACTCGTCGGCCGGCACCGGCCCGGTGGTCTCCGCGACCAATTCGCGCAACTCGCGCAGGCTTGGTTGGGGGGCTGAGCGGTACTTGAAATCCTGGACGGGATTGAGGAGTGTGTGCCGCATAAGCATCACCGCCTGCACCGCCAGCAGGATCAACACGACACTGCGGGCGAGCGGCGGAACCCACGCCGGGCCGGGCGATTCGGCATCTTCGCGCCAGACTTTGCCGCTCCACGCCAACACCGTCCCGGCAACGAGCGCCAGCGCAGCACAGAGTTCCAGCAGATAGTTATAATTCGAGCCAATTTTGCCGATCGTGAAGGCTGAAAGCAGCGCGCCTGCCAGATAGGGAACGGCCATCGGCCAGCCATCGGCGCGGTTGAGCCTGCCGCGTGTGCGAGCCGGGATCACGACGATCAATACGGCACAGCAGAGCAGCAGGATAGGCGCCAGCCCGCGTAGCTCCCGCGCGTACCGCATCACAGTTTCGACGTTGAACGGGTTGACGTTGGCTGTAACGATGTTGAAGAAGAAGCCCCCGCCGGTCGCCAGATTCAGGATCAAAAAGAGGGTTAATCCCACCGCCCCCACCATCCCCGCCAGGACGAACGCGGCGCGCCACCCCCGTCGCACGAACACCCAGACGAAGGCCGCGAAGGGCGCCGCCAACCCGTAGGACTGCCGAGTGTAGATCGCGGCGATGAGCAGGAGCGCCGTCCCCACCAGCGCGCGGTTGTTCTGCGGCCAACGCGCGATCACGTAGAGCGCGGCGGTGCTGAGGGCTAATGCCAGCAGATCGATGCGCGCCAGCTTGGCCCAGCCTGCTACGTAGGGGAAAGTCAGGAACAGCAGGGCCGTGAGCCGTGCGGCTAGCCGGTCGTGATCCTGCGTGTCACGGCCCTGCGTCTTGCAGGCTTGCGCGGCAACGATCCCCCCCAGGAACCAGGCTGTCGCCAGCGCGCTGACGATCGAGATCAGGCGTCCTGCCCAAAAGCTCGGTCCGAAGAGCGCCACAAAGGGCGTCATCGCCAGGACGTAGAGCGGCGGGTAGTTGGTGATGGTGTAGGGCGGCGTGTCGAGATTGGCACGGTAGATGGCGCGTCCCTCGGCCAGCCGCATCGCCTGATCGACCAACGGCGCTTCTCCATAGTCCAGCGAGAAGGGATAGAGAAACCCCAGAGCAGCGTGGATAACGAAGATGATCAGCGCCACGGCAAAGACGACGCTAACAAGCGTGCGTGCTCCCGCCTCTAAATCAGAGGCGGGGGACGGTGATTCAGCAGCAGGTGAATGCATTTGGACTCCTCAATCAATAGTTGCGTAAGATCAGCGGGAGATAGATCGTACCGCCCGTTTTTGTGCTGATGATCACAGGCCGTACCTCGACCCAGGTGCCGATGGAGAGCGTCTCGGTCAGCACAGTCTGCTCCCATTCGCCGGGCAGCACCTTGAATGTCTTGGTCAGTGTCACCGGCTGGGTGAGGCCGGGCGGAGCGTCCCAGCGCAACGCGCCAACATCAAGATCGTAGTATTCGGGGATGTTGAAGCCGATGTCGCTGCCCTGCCGTCCGCCCCACACCCACAGGCCAGGCCGACCCGTGCCCGCTCCGGCAGGGATGAAGGCTCCGGCATGGTTGCGGCGCGCCTGGTTCAGATCGGGGAAGGTCACATCCCAGGTGTCGGAAGCGACATCGTAGCGCAAGGCATCAACATACTCATAGGGATGCCGCCCACACCCGGCCACCACGATCGATCCAGCGAGCCGGTAAGGGTCATCAGTATCGAATCCAAATGCCCGCGTCTGATCACAGGTGACAGGTAAATCGGCTACCCCCGCGTCTTCCCAAGCCAGAATCCCCGCCGTCGTATCCAGCTTTTCGGTGATGGTCATCGGAATGAGATTCGAGGCGATATAGTCGTCGCCGCCGATGGCATAGATGACACCATCCACCACCGCTGTTCCAATATAACTGCGCGCCCGGCTCAGTGGCGGGCCGGCTGTCCAGCGGGAGCCGGCCGGCGCGGTGATGTCGAAGATGTAGGTATTGGGAATGACAACCGCGCCGTCGAACCCCCCGAAAACGTAGACGATGTTGTCTACGACTTCTACGCCGCCCGGTGAAGTTGCCACCGGATACGGGTCAGTGGCGAAAACGACGGTAGTGCCGCCAGTTGGATAGAACCCCTGCACGACATTGGTGACAACGCCGCTGTTAAGCCGCCCCCCAAACGTCACCAGCACTTCGTCACCGCCGCTATCGGTGAGACGGGCGATGTTGTAGTTGGAAACCGGGTAGGGCATCACGACGCCTGTATCGGTGTAGACACCGGTTGTGGGATTGAATTCCCAAATCCGGCCCTCCGTTGGGGTGCCGGTGCGCCCGCCGAGGAAGTAGACCTTACCGGTTGTGTGGGAGTATTCGGCGTCGAAACGTATATAGGCAAAGGGCGTGGTTGGCGCTTCGACCCACGGATAAGGTGTGACCTCGCTAACCGGCGGCGCGACCTCGTAATCAAGCAAAGTAAGCCGGGTTATGTCCCATTCTTCATTCAACGTGAAGGGCGAGCCGGTCTTGACCACGTCCATCACGGTGATGATGTCGTCGAATTCGACATTCACAGTCCGGTCTGGTGTCCAGGTCTGAGCGTTGATCTGCTTATCCCAGTTGGGTAGGGGGACGTCGAAGGCAGTGATAGCGGTCATCTCGTAGCCGTGGAAATTGAGCGTAGCGGTGTTGGTGACGCGCTCCCCAGGGCTGGCGGTGACGAGTGCGTTGAAGGTGATCGTGATACTCGGCGGAATCGTCACGCACGGCTCCGACGGGCGGTACTGGTTAGTGGAGCTGTACACAAAACCGGCCGTAAGCCCGCCTACCGACCAGATTTCGCCACCGGATTTAGCCGTGGTGCAGAAGCTGCCATTGTAGGCCGTCAACGTCTCCGGCAACGGATCGCCGATGTCGGTCCAGGCGTCGCCGTACCAGTTGGTGTAGTCGAGGCGCTCGGTGAGTGTCACCGCGTCGAAGAAGCCGCCGTCGTCGGCGTCGCCGCCGATGGCGTAGAGGTATTGGTCAGTCGCCGCCAACGTGAAGTCGGCGCGACCGCTGGTGAAGGTTGGGCCGGTCTCCCATCCATCATACGCCATGTTGTACCGTTGCGTGGCAGTGATGTTGTTGGTCGTAGAATCGCTCCACCCGCCGACAACGTAGAGGTACTCGTTGACCTGTGTCCAGCCTGCCGCCGAGGTGGAAACGGGCATGGTCGCACCCAGCGCGTTCCATTCGCCGGTTGCGATGTTGTAGATATTTACTTCCGCAGATGCCCCGCCAGCAAAAAAATCATTGTCGCCGCCGGCGAGGAAGAGCCGCCCCTCCCATGCACCGAATGCTGCGCCCCATACCCCACGCGGCAACGTGGCTCCCTGTGTCCATGTGTCGAGGGCGATGTCGTAGATGTAGAACTGCGACCTTCCGCCGCCGCCGGCTACGTAAATGTGTCCCTGGTAACAGACAGCCGATGGCCCTTCGACGGTGGCCGGGAACGGGGCAAGGATTGTCCAGGTATCCGTGTCAGCGTCGTAGCGCCATACGTTCTTCGACACGCTGGTTGGTACGCCGGAGATCACGTAGAAACGGTTGGGTTCGCCGGGACATTGCGCGTGGGCATAGCGCACCCGTCCTGTGGGCAATGGTGCGGCCCTGTACCAGGTATTCGAAGGCGCAAGCGCGAGCCAGGGCGAGGCAGCGGCCAGGAGTGCGGAAGTGCTGCGCGCGGCGGGGACAATCCGCGATGTTGTTTCCGCCTCTGGGTCGCTCCGTGCACGTTGGGTTACAGATGAGGCCGGTGTGTTGGTCCAGTGAATCGACCGCGTCCCTGAGTTGTACCAGGTATGGCCATAGGACGCACTGAGGTTGTAGGCGTACTGCACCCCCGCCGGCAAGGTGTCGGTCAGGCGCAGCGACCCCAGCAGCGGATCCTGGCTGTTGAGGGTGAGGGTGTAAGTGATCAGTTGGCCGTTGTTGGCCACTGCCGGGCCGCTTTTGGCAAACACAGGCGGTTGAAAAGCGACGCTGCGTGCTTCTGATGCCATCCCCTCCGGGTGTAGGTGCTCTTGGATCGTGACCGGTACGGCGCCGGTGATGTGTAGTGTCTTGACCAGCCGCTCGGTTGTGCCGGGCAGCAACGTGACGGACCAGTTGCCATCCACAAGAGCGCCGCGTGTGTGATATTCCTCCGTCAGCGTCACCGGGTAGCTACCCCAGTCCTCGGCCAAATGCACGAAAAGCGGCTCCACGCCGACGTAATCCAGACGATCCACAAGTTGTACCTCGTCGGTGGGGACGACGGTGAAGGGACCCTCATCGTAGCGCCCCACATAGTTGCCGTTGACGTAGATTTCCTTTGTCCAGGTGATGGCCGGGCGCGGGGCGATATGGAAGGCGGTGCTGGTGACCACGCGCTGCGGGGGCACATACGCCAGACCGTACATATCCAGGCCGTTGTTGCCCGCAGCTTGCACGCTGCCATCCGCCGAAGAGACCTGGAACCAGTTGCCGTTTGTGCAGCCCAGGGTGAGCGCGCCCGGCGCATGAGATGTGATTCCCGTTCCGCCGTATGAACACCCGGCTGCCACGTTGGTAATGGTGATGACAACGTTGCCATCGACCGGATTCGTTCCATAAATCCAGTCATCGTCGAGTTGCCACAGCAGCGTCCCATCGAAGGCCAGGCCCTCGATGCTCGCTCGACCGGGGATGGTGCGGTGGAGCGCGCCGGTGCGCGGGTCGTGAAATTCGATGACCGCCTGCTTATAAATCGCCAGTTCATCATTCACGATTTCCATCCCCTGTAGCCCTGAAAGTGCCGTCGACCAGCGATACAACTCGTGACCGGCATAGTTGTAAGCCACCACGGTCTGAGGACTGAAGTGGCCACTCCAGATGGTCTCGCCGTCGGCCGCCATGCCGTTAGGCGTCGCCGCGCCGGTTGGGAAGCTACCCAGGTCGTTCAGTTTGGCGTCGAGCAGATGCACGGCGTTGTCGCCCCAGGTGCCGGCGACGTAGTAGGTATTCAGCGATGGTGCGTCCGGTGCCAGACTCAGACCGCGATAGTTCAGGTTCGCCGTGTTGACCAGCGTCGTCGATACCGGCGCGATGGCCTGGGCGGCGTAGGTGACGGTGATGACCGCGGGTGGCGGTTCGTGGCCCACGGCCTCACAGCGGGTGGTGCGGTGGCTGGCGAAATCCGTGACCCAGATTTCGGGCGGCCATTGGCCTTCCACAAAGGTCACGCCGGTATTGACGCCGGAGACGCCGTTATTGCAGGTGAAAGCGTCCAGCACATTGCAGTTCAAATCGGTGACGACGATGTTCGCCGAGTTCCAATCCGAATGGTACAGCACGCCGTTCTGCGCGTCATAGTCAATGCTGACTGTATCTGCAATGCCGGGCACGGTGCAAGTCATCACTGTACCCCAGGTGTTGGCGACAAATAGGCCGGCCTGGAGCAGCTTAATCTCATAGATCCGGTTACCGTCTCCAATAGCTGTCGCAAAGTAACGCGCGGGCGCGCCCGGTACAACGGCTATGTCTATGATTTGGTTAATGCTTGAAGTATCGTAACTGTCGTTGCCGGCCCCGTCCATTTCCCAGGCGTTGATCATGCGCCCTGTCGGGTCAATCTCGACGATGTTATCATCGCGAATACTCAAATCGCCCTGATAATCGGGCAAAAAGTAATGACCGATGGTGTAGTTGTAGCCGGCACCGTTGCGGTCGTCGAGCGAGGTGGGCCAGCCGGGATTCACGGCCGAGAGTTTGATATTGTGCAGCACCGGATGCGGGGTGGCATAATCCACGTCGAAGATGCCGTAGTTACCCTCGTGGACATAGCGCATAAAGCCGCTTTCGGGAGTGTAGAGCAACCCCATCTCGTTAGTCGCCCAGATGTTGGTGAAGGTTTCGATCACGTCACCGATGGCGGCCGGGAACGCGGGTGCCAGGGAACGCGGCACGTCGCTCAGGCTGGCGACATCGCCCAGTGGCAGGCGTTGTAGCGTCAATGGCGTCTCCGGCAGTGGTAGGACGGAAGCTGCGTGTTGCATCACCGGTGACGTGGGCCGCGTCCAGTAGATTGCGTTCTCCGTCGGGCTGTACCAGGCGGTCCCGTAGGTCGCGTTGACGTGACCGGTGAACGTCGCGCCCGGCGGAAGGGCATCCACCAGTTCCATCGTACCGCTGAGCCAGTCAGGCGCAGTCATGACGACGGTGTACGTGACCACCTCACCGGGGTAGACCCAGTCGGCGGAGACGTCTTTTTCGATGTCCACGCCGCAGTCACATTTGGGGCATTGCAGCAATTGCTCGTTTCTCGTGCTGGGGCTGAATCCGCCGGCCGAGCCATCCACTACGTAGACCATGTCCCGCACTGCCGCGCCTTCGCCGCGATAAACTGCGTGGAGCGGGTCAGGGCCATAAACAAATCTCCCCAGTTCCTGGCTGAAGTAGGCAGAGCGTTGTAACAGGTTCCAACTGACATTGACGCCGTTGGCAAGCCAAAGCTGACGGCCATTGGTGGAAACCTTCTCCATATCGGCCATGCCCCACCAGGGTTCGGGCAGCGGCCCCAGGTCGGCGCTGGGTGGGTTGAAGGTCGCCGCTGCGATGTTGTAACATTGCGTGTCAGTGTAGACGACGCTGCTGCTATCTACACCGCCGCCCACGCAGACGCCGCCCGTGGTTCCAATCCACGGTACATACCATCCGGCGTGCAAATTGAAGCCGGCGGGGATGTGTGTAAAGTTGCCCAACACCGCCGCCGTATTCGCCGCCGGATCATAGCGGTACAACGTGGTCAGATTGCCGCCGCCGACGGCGGAGGCACCGCCGGTGATGTAGCAGTGATTGTTGCGATAGTCCACCACGATGTCGGGCATCCAGATGCCGTTTGTGGGCAGCACAGCGGGTAACGCAGGCGTATCCCAGGTGTTGCTGGCGATGTGATAGCGATGCCACATGCCGGCTACGCCGCTGCTTATATCCGGCAGCAACAAGATGACCGGATCATCAGGCGCTGCGTAGCCAAAGCAAGCGTCGCCCGGGTAGTCGATGATAGGCGACGGTTCAGACGCGCCGCTCGTCCAGGTATCGGTCGCCGGGTCGTATATATTCACCGCGCCGCCGCTGCCATTCCCACCGACTTTGTACAGTTTGTCGGCATACGCGATCACCGCGCTATCCATAGAAGGTGTGGGCGATTCGGCGCGCGCTTCCCACGTCACGGGGTCGAGCACGCGTTTGGCGATCACCATCGTGTCGGAAAGAGCTGGGTTGCTCGCCAGCCGCGCCGTCACGGTGACCACTACGGTCGTACTATTCACCACGCCCCGGTCAATCTTGAGCGCCACGTCGAAAGGTTTGACACCGGTAGCCGGGACGATACCCAACGACGCGGGTAGTTGGACGCTCACGCCGGGACTGGTCGCGTAGGTCAGCAACACTTCACCGGCGGCGCCGGTGTGATTGGCGAAGTACAGGGTATGCGTCTGGTCGGCGCAGGGGCAACCTTCCGTTTCAAGTAATGCTGGCTGCAAAACGGCGCCGGCCGCGACCTGGCACGGCGGTGCCATCTCGTACCCCGGCGCAGTACAGGCGGCCAAATCCGGTTGTAACGCCACATTGACGCCGGAGCGGTGCGCGGTAAGTTGCCCCAGGGGATACGTCTGCGAGATGTATCCCGTCGCCCTGAAGGTAAGCGTGTACTGGATTCCAGCCGCCAGATTGGGAAGGTTGTAGATGCCGGTGAGCGGGTCGCTCCACGCTTCGTTAGTGGGCGCGGGTGGATTGAACGGATTGCCGGTTACGTCGACATGCACGTAGACCGGGTAGCCGGTATTGGCGTCCGTCACCTGACCGGAAACGTTCCAGAAGGGAGCCGGCGTGAGCGGAATGTCGGCCTGCCCGCTATCGGCATCTACCGTCGCAAGGACGGAGTTGAGCGCGTAGCCATAAGCCCGTGCAGTTACGTTGTAGGTCTCGCCGCCGGGGACGCGCATCTCGTAGTAACCGGTCACGTCGCCGTCGTCAGCGAAGGGGAGGCCGGTCGGCGTATGGACGGTTTCCACGCGCGCATCCGCGATTCCGCGCCGGGTGGAGGCATTGTAAACCGTTCCGTGTAGGCGGCTCCAGAAATAGGGTTCGGTGTCCGACCAGACATCGGAATCGCCGCGCCGGTCGTCGCCCCAGACGGTGTAGAAGTAACCGCCGCCGGCCGCCGCGCCGTCGTAGTCGCCGTGGTAGCACGTCGCCAGGGCGGGATCGAGTACCACGGGCGAGGACTCATCGCTGACGCGCCGGTTGGCTTCGAACGTCACGCCGCCGTCGCGCGAGAGTGCCATGTAGCGGTCGTACAGCACGTTGGCCGAGTCCAGCCGCCGGTCGTACCAGAAAACGCCGATCTCGCCCGTCTCGCCCACCGCCAGCGCCGGGGAGAATTGATCGCGCCACGTTCCATCGTTGTTAACGCGGCGTTCGGTTTCCCACGTCGCGCCCTGATCGGTAGAGCGGCGGTAGTAGACGTTGACTACATCGCCGGTATTGTAGCCGTCCGGGTCGTAGGAATAGACGATGTGCAGCACGCGGTTGCGATCCACGGCGATCTGTGGGTAGGGGTAGTAGCGGATGTTGCCTTTGAGCGCAGGGCGGGTGCAGGCTGTCGTTGCCGTCGCGTCGCGTGGGTTGACTTTGTCGCTCATCGGGTTGATCAGCGGATTCCACGTCGCGCCGCCGTCGGTCGAACGGACCATCTCCACGTCGATCGGGCCATCGGGATAAGTATCCCAGTGTGTCCATGCCACGTATACATCGCCGGTGACGGGGTCTACCGCTGGCCACGCACCGTTGACCTGATTGTGCCCGCTGACATCCACCGGCGTGGACCAGATGCCGCCGCCGTCGCCGGAGCGGGTCACATAAATGTGCCAGTTGGTATAATCGGTCCAGGCCACGTACAGACGCCCATAGTAAGGACTGGCAGCATTGTTGTCTACGGTCAGCATCTCTTTGTCATCGCCGGAACCTGAGTGGATCATGCCCACCCAGGTTGCCGCGTCACAGTTTGCGCCCAGCCGCCACAGTCCTAGCCCCCCACTGTATAGGGTGGCCAGGTAGAATTGACTATCGGCGCGCCGCCAAACGAGGGAAGGATAGCCATACGAATTGGCGTTATTGAGCGAGCCGCGATCGACCCACGTCGCGCCGCCATCCGTCGAGCTGCTGAAACCGGTGAAGCCAGTACCCTGTACGACGCCATGATAGGAGTCATTGTAGGCGGCGCACAAGACACCTGTGTCTTCATTGTAGGCCACGACAGCGCCACTTTGTGTCGTCGAGGTCGTCTCGCCGGCGGGATCGTTGACCAGCACGTCGTCGCCCAGAGCTGTGACGGCTTGCAAGGGCAGGATAGCAGAAGGCGCGGATACTGTCAGGGGCGTTATTTCGGCTTCCCGACCGCAGGCGTGCAGCAATGCCGTCTCCAACGCGCCAGACATCATCCCGCGCGTTACTGGATCGTCGAGCAGCGCGCAGTTGGGGACGGCTAAAGTAGCGCTGCTTTGTGCGGTCGCCGGGGTTGCGCCGGTCGAAGGTGGGGGAGGCGTGAGCGATAGCGGGGCCATGGCTTGCAACGCGCCATTCACTGGCGCATACGTGGTTGAAACCGAGGCCGCCCGCACTGCCCCGGCAATAGGAGACAAGAATAGGGTGAGGATCAAACTTATGTGGAGCCAACGCCAAATTCCGAACGAACGCCTAAGCGCATACATACGTTTCTCCTTGTACGTGATATGGACTTTTGCTTTGTTGTTGCCCGACAGTTGTATGGACGCTGGTCTCCCGGGCAGCACTAGAGGCCCGCGCACAAATCAGGAGCTTATGACCACAGTATATCAAAACCAGAGGAACGTTTCGCTATATAGTTCCACACACCGGGCACTGCGGATTGCGTTCGACTGCCACCACGTCGAACGAACTCCACAGGCCCTCCCACAGCAGGATTTTGTCAACGAGAGGTTTGTCGAGGCCCAAAAGAATCTTGATGGCTTCTACGGCTTGTAGTGTGCCGATCACCCCAGCAGACGCGCCTAAAACACCCAATTCAGCGGGGGTGGGGTACGTCCCCGGCGGCGGTGTTTGTGGGAAAACACAACTGCGACATGCATGACCCGGTAGGTATGCTCCCATCTGCCCCTCGAAACGCGACACTGCGCCCCACACCAGGGGAACGCCGGCGCGCACGCATAACTCATTGATCAATGCTTTGGTTTCCAGGTTGTCACTGGCCTCCACGACGAGGTCGTATTGCTGCACCAGCGCCAAGCCGTTATCGCGCAAGACGAACACCTCGTGCGGGATGGCCTTAACCTCAGGATTCAACGCGCGTACCCGCTGGACGGCGGTGAGCGCCTTGCTGTGCCCCACGTCACGGGTGCTATAGAGGATCTGCCGGTTGAGGTTGGAAGACGAAACCTGATCGTTATCGGCGATACCCAGGGTCCCAACGCCTGCCGCAGCCAGATAGAACAGAATGGGCGATCCTAACCCTCCGGCTCCAACGACAAGTACGCGAGATTGGCGCAGGCGCTCTTGACCTGCTGTTCCGACTTCTGGCATCACGACCTGACGTTCATAGCGATCATCCATAGTACACCTCACTGCTCAGCATGTGATCCCTGTACTCATTATAGCCTCGCCTCCGGCATTGGCAACAACTGCAAAAGCAAAGCGACCGAGAGGCCCTCTCGGTCGCCGGTGAATCTGTGGGTGCGGTATGGAAACCGCGACGACGGTGTGGTTAGGCTTCTCCGGTGGGGCGCTCCGCCTCATCGAACGGGCTTACACCTGCCGGAGCAGCCGGGACGACTACGTCATGATCATCTGCAACGGGAGCCGGTGTCACTGTTGGCGGCGTCGCAGGTGGCAGTTGGCCTGGCACAATCGGGCCTTCGGGACGCGGCGCTTTCGGCGCGCGCGGCGGCGCGGATACGCCCCCCTGGGTTGCGTAGGGCATTGTGCCAAAGCGTGTCAGCAAGACAGCTCCGGTCGCCAACGGCGCCAGCACGAACATCAAGATGCCGTGGATGGGCCAGAAGACGCGCGTCATCGCCAATACCAGCGTGAGCAGCGCCGTACCGAGGACTGCCGCCGCAATCGGCTGTGGCTGTGGCTGGTTAAAGATGCTCGTGAGGACGCGCTTGCCCAGAATCGACCCCAAGGCTACCCATCCCAGCAACAACCCTACGCCGACAATCAGCCAGCCGAGCAGGGCAAACGGGCTAAGGCAGATGGTGATCAGTAAAATTGTCAGCCCGATGAACGCGACAAGGTAGACGAGTAATCCCATACCGAATGACGTCAAGGTAGCTTCCTCGATAGCCCGGCCCACTCGTTCGGTCTGTTGTGGCCAGATGCTCACGATGACCAGCGCCAGCAAGCTCAACACGACGATTCCCGTGATGGCCCTCACCGTCGCCCATAGTCCCTGAACCCACACAGGGCGTGAGCGAACTGTGACGCTTGGGCCGGCAAAGGGTTGGGGGACCTCGATGGGAAAGTCGCGTCCGAATTCGAACCGCCGCTCGCTCATCGGGGTGATATTGCCATCGATCACGGCGCCTTCGCGCTGGTCAATCGCGCCCGTCGCAGAAACATCGCCGCTGATGTGGGCTGTCTCACGCAGCACCAATGCGCCGATGACAAACACGTCCCCATCGACGTTGCCGGCGACATCCGCATCCCCAAAAACAACCAGAGCGCCATTGAGGTTGGCCGATTTCTCAATATCGACCGTCCCAAAAACGGCCAGGTCTCCGTTGAAGTTGGACTCGGGTCTGAGCGTTGCCGGCCCCCCAAACACGGTCAGGTCGCCGGTGGCCGTATTCCCGGAAGCTAGGGTGTAGGGTCCAAAGATCACGTTGCCATCGCTCTGCGAGCCAGGCGCGGCCAGAACCGGTGCAGGTTGAAGCGCGACAGCGGCAAGGCACATGCCTAAAATCAGGGTAATTATCAAGCGTTTCATCATCTATCTCCTTTTTTTCTTTGTTCTATTTTCTATATCCGTCATCTCGCGGCCCGGAGCCGTCAGGATGGATACACCTGGGTATAACGCGCATACACGCGCGATTGCGATCATTCTGTTATGCTGCGGCGCCGGCAGCGCGCTTGCGTTTGGTGAGCCACGCGAGCGCAAAGCTGGCGAGTATCCCGTTAGGCATCAGGAACAGGAGTGTTGTACTGGCTATCCCCAGCAACAAGGGGAGCAGCGACTTCACTGTCACGGCTAATCCCACCAGGGTACGTATCAGCGCAGCGAATAGGATCTGGCGACCTGAGATCATCACGGTTAGCGCGCGCACCGCGCCGGACAGCGCCGCACCAAAGTACGCCCATCCGATCCAGGCCACCAGTCCCAGGACCACCATCCCAACGACGAATCGCAACATCTGACGCAGTTTTTGCTTGTGAGTGATGCGCTCGACGGTCTGCACGGTGAAGTCTAGCGCGAGCATAGGCGGTGGTGCAGCCGTGCGCAACAGCATATCGACTTGCGCCATTGCTGCCCATTCCTGCCGGCACGCTTCACATTGTGCGAGATGCGCCTGCCAGTGCGCTTCCTCTTGTGGAGAGAGCGTCCCTTCACATACGCGCATCCACCACGCATCGCTATGCACGTCAGCGATCGGATCACGCAACATATCTTTCCTCCTCCATCGTCTTTGAACCAAGCATATTTGAGCCAACAATAAGCTGTGCCATCACCCGGCGGGCGCGGAAAAGCCGGGATTTTATCGCAGAAATACTTAATCCTGTCACGTCACCGATTTCGGTATACGACAATCCTTCCCAATAAAACAGGGTAATCACCGTACGGTCGAGCGGCGGCAAACTCTCCAACATCTCCTGAATTTGTACCTGCTGTTCACGATGCAGCATTTCCGATTCGGGATTGGGGCTGTGCCCGGCTTGCCATTCCCATGCACCGTCTTCGCCCATCCCATCCAGAGAGACGACGGGTTTGCGCCGCCGGATGCGGTCGATACACTCGTTCGAAGCGATGCGCAGCACCCACGGCTTGAAGGGGCGCTCCGCATCATAGGCGTGCAAATTCAGCACCGCCTTGACCAACGCTTCCTGCGTGGCATCTTCGGCCTCCGTGTATTCACCGAGCATCCGGTAGCAAAGGTTAAAGACCGGCTGCTGATACGTTGTCACCAGACGGTTCACCGCCGTTTCATCGCCGCGTTGGGCCAACAACATCCAATCTTCCATTTTTCTCGATCCTGTTTCTTAATACGCAGGAGTGTGGAACGAGTTGCAGAAAAAAAGGGACGACTTGGTCAGTCGCCCCTTTTCATGCATGGTGTTTGGCGCTAGATGCGGAAAGGCTGCTGCAAATCCGAGAGCAGGAACGATTCCGGTTCCACATCCTCGTCGCTGAGCAGCGTACCTTTCGGTAATTCTTTCTCCACCGCAACGCCTTCGTACTCGTCGATGGGGCCATCCGACCCCTCGATGTCGCCGCGATAGCCGGTGCCGGCGGGGATCAGCTTGCCGATGATGACGTTTTCCTTCAGGCCGTAGAGCATGTCTTCATCGGAGCGCACGGCGGCGTTGGAGAGCACTTTGATGGTGTGCTGGAACGATGCTGCCGAGAGGAACGAGTCGGTCGCCAGCGCGGCCTTGGTGAGGCCCAGCAGTACCTGGCGCGCGCGGGCTGGACCTTTGCCATCAGCCACCAACTGGCGGTTCATGCGCTCGAACTGTACCCGATCGACCAGGTCGCCGGGCAAATACTCGGTATCCCCAGACTCGGTGACCAGCACTCGGCTGAGCATCTTGCGGATGATGATCTCGAAGTGCTTGTCGCTGATGTTAACGCCTTGCGAGCGATAGACTTGTTGTACCTCGCTGAGCAAGTGCACCTGAACCGCGTCGCGGCCCTGGACTTGCAGGATGCGGTGCGGGTTGGGCACACCCTCATACAACTGCGTGCCGGAGGTGATCTTTTGTCCCTCGGCGACCAGCAGCCGCGCCGATGGCGGTACCGTGTAGGTATGCTCGTCCCGAATTTCGTAGATGAGGAGGAGGTCGCGGTCGTCGCGGGAGATACGCCCACTCGCTTTGGCGCGTAGTTCCTTGGCGTCCTCAGCGTTGCTCCGCGCCAGCAGGTCATTTTGTTTGACCGTGTCGCCATCCTCCACCAGGATTTCCCATCCTTCGGGAATGTCGTAACTGGCCCGCTTGATCTGGCTGTCGACGATGGAAACTGTGACCACATCTCCCTCACGGATGACGTGGACGACACCGTCCAGGTCGGCGATTTCGGCCTCACCGCGCGGCGCTCTGCGCGCTTCGAGCAGTTCCTCGACGCGCGGCAGACCGCTGGTGATGTCGCCACCGGATGAAGCCGTACCGCCGGTGTGGAATGTGCGCAGGGTAAGCTGCGTGCCCGGCTCGCCGATGGACTGCGCCGCGATGATGCCTACGGCGGTGCCGATCTTCGCCAGGCCGCCGCGACCTAGGTCGCGCCCGTAGCACATCGCGCAGATGCCGTGCTCCAATTCGCACGTCATCGGCGAGCGCACGTAGATTTCCTCGATTTCGAGCCGGTTGATCAACTCTGCCCGGTCTTCGTCGATTTCTTCACCCTTATCGACGATCACTTCGCCGGTTCGCGGGTGCAGAACCGGCGCGGCTGCGGTACGCCCCAGCAGGCGCACAGTGATTGGTTGTCCGCCGATGTTGTCCTGGCGGCGAATCCAGATGCCGGTGCGCGTCCCGCAGTCGATGGCGTTGATGATGATGTCCTGAGCGGTATCGACCAGGCGGCGGGTTAGATAACCGGCGTCCGCCGTACGCAGCGCAGTATCGGCCAAACCCTTGCGCGAACCGTGCGTGGAAATGAAGTATTCCAGCGCGGTCAATCCCTCGCGCAGGTTGGAGCGGATGGGCAGCGGGATAATGCGTCCCGACGGGTCTGCCATCAAGCCGCGCATCCCGGAAAGCTGGGCAATCGGCCCAAAGCCGCCCTTGGACGCGCCGGAGCGGGCCATTACCGCGATGGGACCGTCGGGGTCCAGGTGTGCCGAGACGGCCTTGGAGACCGAATCGCGCGCCTGCGACCAGATTTCGATGGTGCGGTTGTATTGCTCCTCTTCGGTGAGCAGGCCACGGCGGTATTGGCGTTCGATCTCGCTTACCTCACGGGTGGCGTCGCCCAGGATCTCCTGCTTCTCATCCGGGATGGTCAGGTCGTACACCGAGATGGTCACGCCGGAGACGGTAGCATAGCGGAAGCCCATGGTTTTGATGGCGTCGGCAAAATCGACGGCGGCCTCGGCATTGATGCGCCGGTAACACAGCGCGATGAGGTCTTGTAGATCGCCCTTGTCCAGCGGTTTGTTGATGTAGCGCAGCGGATCGGGCACGATGCGGTTGAAGAGCGCGCGTCCTACCGTGGTTTCGATTGGCTGTGCCGGAGCAGGGCGCTCGTCGTAGACCTGGGCGACTTTGATGCGCGCGTGGATGTGGATGGCTCCCAGGGCATAAGCCATTTCCACTTCGTCCAGGTCAGCAAAGGCTTTCGGTTCACCATTTTGCGCTGACATGTCCATGGTCATGTAGTAAATGCCCATGCACATATCCTTGGATGGCCCGATGATCGGCTGCCCGTCGGCAGGTTTGAGCAGGTTGCGCGACGCCAGCATCAGCTTGCGGGCTTCCTCGACCGCCTTGCGGGAGAGCGGGACGTGCACAGCCATCTGGTCACCGTCGAAGTCGGCGTTGAAGGCGGAGCAGACCAGCGGGTGCAGTTGGATGGCCTTGCCTTCGACCAGGAGCGGCTCGAAAGCCTGGATGCCCAGGCGGTGCAGCGTCGGTGCGCGGTTGAGCATCACGGGGCGGTCCTGGATGACTTCTTCAAGGACTTCCCAGACTTCAGGTCGCTGGCGCTCGATGAGACGCTTGGCCGCTTTGACGTTCGTGGCATAGTTGTATTCGACCAGCCGTTGGATGATGAAGGGCCGGTAGAGTTCCAGCGCCATCGTCTTGGGGAGGCCGCATTGGTGAATTTGCAGGTGTGGGCCAACGACGATGACGGAGCGCCCGGAATAGTCCACGCGCTTACCGAGCAGGTTGCGGCGGAAGCGCCCTTTCTTCCCCTTGAGCATATCGCTCAGGGATTTGAGTTGTCGTCGCCCGCGGCGGCTCATCGCCTTACCGCGCTGGCTGTTGTCGATCAGGCTGTCGACGGCTTCCTGCAACATGCGTTTTTCGTTGTTGATGATGACCTCGGGCGCGCCTAATTCCAGCAGGCGCTTGAGGCGGTTGTTGCGGTTGATCACCCGGCGATAAAGGTCGTTGAGGTCCGAAGTGGCAAAGCGCCCGCCATCCAACTGTACCATCGGGCGTAGTTCGGGCGGGAGCACAGGCAGCACTGTGAGAACCATCCATTCCGCTTTGTTTTTGCTCTTGCGCAGCGCCTCGACAACCCGCAACTGGCGGGTGGCTTTCTTGCGTCGCTGGGCCGAGCGGCCAAAGCGTACTTCGTGCCACAGTTCGTCGGCCAACGTATCCAGCTCGAGTCCCTGGAGCAACTCGTAAATCGCTTCGGCGCCCATGCCCGCGCGGAAGACCTGTCCCCAGCGCTGGCGCAACTCGCGGTAGCGTTGTTCGTTGAAGAACTGGCGCTCGGCCAGACTGAGCAGTTCCTCGCGCAATTCGTCGTAGTGATTGCGGATGATGCTCGTCTTCTCTTGCAGTTCGTCGCGCACATGCTGAATATCACCCTCAATGTCGGGTGGTCTGGCGGCCGGCTCGGCCGTCGTGGGCTTGAGGGCTTCGACCTCGCGTTGGTGTATTTCTTGCTCCAGCGCGTCTAGTGCATCCTGGGCTACAGCGTTCAGCATCGCGTAATGTTCGCGGCTCACCAGTTCGTCGGCGTCCACGATCACGGTGTCGGTGGCGGCGAAGATAATCGACTCGTTCGCCTGCCGGCCCATCATCCCATCGAGGCGGTCACGTAAACGCTTGGCCTCGCCGAGGATTTGCTCGGTGCGGGTGTTGAGTTCTTCTTCGAACCTGGCCCGGATCTCTTCCTGGTTCGCCGCAAGCTGCTTTTTCTCCAGCACCAAACGGCCTTCAAGTTCGTCGATGCGGGAGGTGGCAGCATCATCCATGGTGGACATGCGGATGCGTTCTTCCTCGTCAATGCGTTTGAGAGCGCGTTGGCGGGCCTCTTCATCCACGTAGGTGACGACATACTGCGCGAAGTAGAGCACGCGGTCAAGATTGCGTTTGCTGATGTCGAGCAGGATGCTCATGTGGCTGGGGATGCGGCGGGTGTACCAGATGTGCGCGACCGGCGCAGCCAGCGAGATGTGTCCCAACCGCTCGCGGCGTACTGAGTTGCGAGTCACTTCAACGCTACACTTGTCGCAGATGATGCCCCGATAACGAATGCCCTTGTATTTACCGCAATAACATTGATAATCACGTGTAGGGCCAAAAATTGCTTCACAGAAAAGCCCGTCTTTTTCTGCGCGTAGCCGGCGATAGTTGATGGTTTCCGGCTTGGTGACCTCACCGTAAGACCATGACATGATGTCGTCCGGTGAAGCTAGACTGATCCGTAGGACTTTAAAGGTGCGCGCTTCGGTTATACGTTCGTCACGATTCATTCTCTATTCCCCCTAACCCCTGGTCTTAGGCAACAAAAAACAAGCGACTAAGACTTCTTGCTCAGCGCTTTCTCAATATAACAGACTCGCCGTGACATAGGTCAGAGTATTATAGTCAGATTTATGAAAAAGTCAAAAGCTCGCTCGATCTATCCGTAACTGTATTTTAAGGCGGATTCTGGTAGAATCTGGGTGTAGATTTTTCGCGTTGCCCAACGATGTACAGAAGCGTCGCTCGTTGCTGGCACAAGGTTGTTCACATAGGCAGAAGGCAGATGATATGCAAATGAAAGCAAAAGTTCCCATCGATAACGCTGTTGGTGATGCCTTAGGGTCCCCATTGGACGCAGGCGACACGCTGTCTCTCAATGAAGAGATATTACTCGATATTCTGCAGCGCCAACGCTTGGGGAAAAAGATCGAGTCGATTTGTGAATTGGGGTGGAATCAGACGTTGCTGTATGATGAGGTGACCATCATTCATTACGCGCTACAGACTGCGGCGCAGGTGATCGATTTCGATTTTGCCAGCTTCAGTCTGGTCGATGAGGCATTCGCCGCGTTGCGGTTCCACTACTTCCTCCATCAGGGCGCGATCAGGGAGGTGGAACATCTTTTGCCGTTGGATAGCCCATGCGGTATCTCTGCTGCTGTAGCGCGGAATGGGACTGCCCTTCATATCCCCGATGTGACCAGCGATCCGCGCTATCTATCGCACGCCATAACTGCGCCTCCTACCTGCTCGGAGTTGTGTGTGCCGGTGAAGATTCGCACCAACATCATCGGTGTCTTGAACGTCGAGAGCAGCAAGCCAGATCATTTCAACTTAGCCGATCAATTCCTGCTCCAAACTCTGGCGAACCAGACGGCCGTGGCTCTACAGAACACACGTCTGTACGCCCAGACGCAACGTAGTGCGCGTGAATTTGGCGCGCTCATCAGCGCCACCCATGTGCTATCCGCCAATCTGGACCTCAATACTGTGTTGCAGCAGACGTTGGTGCAGATCAATACGTTGCTCGAAGCTGAAGATGCATCGGTGCTGCTCTATGATAGCGTAAGTGATGATTTGATCTTTGCGGCAGTGGCAAACAGCAACACTTCCGCCATTCTATTTGGGCAGCATGTCGCGCTTGATGCCGGCATTGCCGGATGGGTGATGCAAAACAAAACTTCTGTCATCGTGGAGAACGCGCAGCAGGACCCCCGTTTCTATGACGAAATCGATCTCCTCACCGAGGTGACGACCCGCTCACTGTTGGCCGCACCACTGGTTGCCAAAGACCGTGTCATCGGCGTGGTTGAGGTTATCAACAAGGTCGATGGCGCCTTCGATACCCACGACCGCGAGTTGCTGGAGGCATTGGCCAGTTCCGCCGCGATTGCCATCGACAACGCGCGCTTGTACCAGGAACTGATCGATCAAATTCAGAAATTGCAGGCCACGCAAGTCAAACTGATTCATAGTGAAAAAATGGGGGCGTTGGGCCGCTTGATCGCGTCGATTTCTCACGAGATCAACAACCCTTTGCAATCGGTTCAAGGTTGTTTGACGTTGGCAAAAGAGGAATTGGAAAGTCCTTTACGCCCAGAAAAAATTGAGCGGTATCTGGATATTGCCGAAGACGAGATCGAGCGCATCGCCATGATTGTGCGCCGGGTGCGCGAATTTTATCGCCCCTCAGGGCAAGAGCGCGCGCCCACCGACCTTCACCAGACCCTAGAGAGTGTGTTGGAATTAAGTGGGAAGGAGTTACAGCATAGTTACGTCAACGTTGAACGTATCTGGGACCACGCCATACCGCAGATCGTTGCCAACCCCGATCATTTGAAGCAGGTCTTCTTGAATTTGGTGATCAACGCGATCGACGCTATGCCCAATGGCGGTAATCTTACCATCCGCACGATCCTCGATCATGAGAGCGTCGGCATCGAATTCACCGATACCGGCCTTGGGATGTCGCCAGAAATTCAGGCGCGTTTGTTTGAGCCGTTTTTCACCACCAAGCATCACGGTTCGGGATTAGGGCTTTCCATCAGCTACGGTATCATCCAGGAGCACAACGGCCAAATTCTGGTGCAAAGTGAAGTGGGCAAGGGAACAACCTTTACGATTATCCTGCCCATCACGTGATTTTGACCTGATATACTTTGAGTATGATCGTTTTGCACATCGTCATCTAGTTGTAACGCATATGGCTTTGCTAATCGGGTAAAATGAGTAATATAGATAGCGGGCAACGTTCCAGTCATCCTGGTGCAGGTTGCGAGTCTGATTGTACGAGGGGGGCTATGGGAGCCGGAACAAATGCGAAAATCCTGGTCGTGGACGATGAAGAAAGCATTCGTTTCTTTCTGAGCGAGCTGCTGGAACGTGACGGCTACACGGTCACCGCGGCCGATAGTGGTGAGGTGGCGCTAAGGCATATCGAACAGGTGGAATTCGATCTGGCGCTGATCGATCTCAAGATGAGGGGAATCAGCGGAACCGATGTGCTCAAGGTGTTGCACGCGAAGGCGCCCGATACGGTCGTCATTATGCTCACAGGGCATGGCTCGCTTGAGTCCGCGGTCGAAGCGCTGCGCCAGGGCGCGCACGATTACCTCTTCAAGCCATGCAAAACTATCGAACTGCGTGAAAGCATCCGTGTCGGGTTGCTCAACCGACGTCAGAAACAGAAGCAGCGTGATATGCTGCGGCAGTTGGAGCAGCACTTGAGTACCACACTGGATGGCGTGCGCGCGACAATCCAGGAGGTCGGCGCCGTACCGCTCAAGCCTGCGCCTCGAGTCACGGCGCCAGCCGCCACATTCGCCGATCAGCAATCGCCCGAGCAAAAACGTTTCCTTCAATATGGCGGCTTGATTGTCGATCTGACGCGCCACGTGATTACGATGGACGCCAGGCTGCTGGAACTCAGCCCCACCGAATTTGACGTGCTCGCTTATCTGATCAGTGAAGCTCCACGTGTGATTTCGCCCCAGGAGTTGCTCCGTGAAGCTCAAGGCTACGCCGCCGAGGTGTGGGAAGCCCGCGACATTGTCCGCTATCATATCTATCGCATTCGTCAAAAAGTCAAAGATGCCACCGGGCGCACCGACGTCATTAAGACGGTGCGCGGGGTGGGCTACACGGTCAGCAATGTTTGACACATTCCCCCTTCGCTAACACATCTGCAACAGAATTACTACACAACCCTAACGCTACACTAACCGATTCATGATATTGTATTCTCAGCTAACTGGTCACACAGTTTGCTGGAAGGCTCTTGTCGTCAGTTTTTCTTGATGGATAAGGGTTGCGATAATCGGGCTTACTCAACTTAATGATAGGCCAACCATGCGTAGGGGGGGAGGACGATGACCCAATGGCGTTGGAGTGTATTGTAGAAAACGCCATCAAATTTACGCCGCGTGGGGGACGCATCACTGTGCATCTGTGGGCTGATTCAAGATGGGTCAATCTGTCGGTTCAGGATACCGGGATCGGTATGGCGCACGAAGACATGGCGCGCCTGTCTGTGCCTTTTGCACAGCTCGACGATTTGCCTTCGCGCGTGTATGGTGGATTAGGATTGGGATTGACTCTGGCGCGTAGCATCGGGGTCGCCCACGGTGGGGAGATCGCCGCCGAGAGTTTGCCGGCTCAGGGAAGCTGTTTCACGGTTAAACTTCCGCCACATGTTGCTGTCGAAAGACCTCAACATACCAACACCAGGAGTGAGACAATGCGCCGTATTTTGATTGTTGACGACGAAGAAGGCGTGGCTTTTACTTTGCGCGAGGGGCTCCAGAGACTACCGCAGTGCGAAATCGCGACTGCGTTGAGCGGGCATCAGGCGCTCAAGCTCTTTGAGGAACAACCTTTCGATCTGTTGATCACCGACTACAAGATGCCCGATTTGAGCGGCGTGGCATTGGCTTCCTGTATCCAACAACGTTATCCAGGTACCGGCATCATCATGATCACCGCTCACGGCCACGATCTGGTTCCAGAGGCGGTGGCAGTACGCGCCATCCAGCGCGTGCTGCATAAGCCAATCCGGCTTGCGGAGATCCGCGATGTGGCTTTAGAGACTCTGGCGCTACAAGTATAGGGATAAATATGGCGGCGCCACGTGTCATTGAGGTTCCAGGCGAAAAGGTAAAGACAATGTCAACCCAGCGTATCTTGATCATTGACGACGATCCGGCAGTTCTCTTGACTCTGGCTGCGAGCATCGAACGGCTCAACCCTGCATACGAGGTGGATACTTGTGAAAGCGGGGCAGAGGCGTTGGCCTACCTGGAGAACCACCGGTATGTGCTGCTGCTCACCGATTACAGTATGCCAGGCATGAGCGGCATCGATCTGGCGCGAATGGTGCGAGAACAGTGGCCGGATACCCGTGTCATTATGATGACAGCCTACGGCAGCGATGCACTGCGCAACCAGGTGGCGAGCCTGCACCTCGACGCTTTTGTGGATAAACCCTTCACCGTCAAACAAATCCGTGAGATCATCGGCCGCATCATGGCCGATACGGTGGGTGCGCCACATATCCTCGTGATTGAGGATAACAGTGACCTGCGCCGTCTTTACAGTAATGCATTGACCCGCGCCGGTTATCGCGTCACCCAGACCGGTGTTCTTGCCGAAGCGCATCATCTGGTCGATGAAAACCGGTTTGCTGTGCTCCTTTGCGACATTCATATGGGTACAAAGAAAAGCACCGATATGGTCCGCGAAAAACGGGCTAAGTTAACCACCGATGGCACACATGTCGTATTGATTACCGGTGAGCCGTGGTATGGCGACATCGTCAAAGAGGCCGGCGCCGACTTGCTCCTGGAGAAGCCGGTGGCCCTGGATACGTTGGTGGGATTGGTTGGACGGCTTGTAACGTCGCTTAATTGATGCGTCATGCACCCATCGATACGGGTGTCAAATTTCTTGCGTCACGTGATAATTGGGGGTAAAGACATAATGAACGGAAACAAATTTCAGCGTAAAATTGGCAAGTGGTACACATTCCTCGCGTTGATCGTCGTGATGGGGGTGCTGTTGAGTGGCTGCGGCACACAGAAACCAAAAGTTTACCGGGTGGGCATCCTGTCCGGACTGGGTTTTGTCGCCGACATCACCGACGGCTTTAAGGCCGGTATGGCCGAATTGGGGTATGTCGAAGGCGAAAACATCACCTACGATGTGCAGACGACCGAATTTGACATGGCCGTTTACCAGAGCATCCTCAACAAATTCGTCGCCGACAAAGTTGATTTAATTGTGGTCTTCCCAACCGAAGCATCGGTCGAGGCTAAAATCGCCACGCAAGGGACCGACATTCCGGTGGTCTTTACCTTTGCCTTGATCGAGGGTATGGGCCTGGTCGACAGTGTGCGTGAACCCGGCGGGAACATTACCGGAGTGCGCTATCCCGGTCCGGATATCGCCGTCAAGCGTTTCGAGATTTTACGCGAGATGCTGCCAGAAGCCAAACGTATCTGGATTCCTTATCAACGGGATTACCCGATTGTCGCCAGCCAACTCGAGGTTTTGTATCCTGTCGCCGAGGCCGCGGGCGTGACCCTGATTGAGTTTCCCGCTTCCAGCCCAGCCGAACTCGAAGCCGAACTGGCGGCGCGAGCGCAGCAGGATGATGTGGGGATGGATGCGATCATGTTTATCGTGGAACCGCTGGCCGTGACCCCAGACGATTACGTCGTGATCGGCAAATTCGCCTACGAACATAAGATTCCTCTTGGCGGAGCCTTCATGTCAGTCGGAGGCTACGACTCCATTTACGGAGTGAACGTTAAATCTTATGATACAGGATTACTGGCAGCCCCCCTGGCCGACAAGATCTTCAAAGGTACGCCGGCCGGCACCATTCCCGTCGTCTCGGCTGAGAATTTCGTGCAATTTCACTTTACAGCGGCGCAAAGGCTAGGTGTAACGATACCTGAAGGACTATTGAGCCAGGCCGATGAAATTGTCCGGTAAAACACCCTGCTAACAGAACCTATGCTGGATCACACCAACTCGCATCACGACTTGATCTCTCCGGCCTGTGCGCGAAAAGGGGCAGCAGAATGACCAAAATGGGCAACTTCGTTCAAGGGCGCAAAGCCAGGAATCTATTGGCTACCGCTTTTCTGATCTTGAGCTTGACCGTCTTGACGATTTCCAGTGGTATGGCGCTCTTTTACAGCTATCAAGCACAACGTCAGTTTGTGGCCGACCGGCAGCAACTCATCGCTCGCCAGGCGGCCAATACGGTCGCAAGCTTTATCGAACAGAAGTTCAGTGAGCTGGATGCCGCTGCGACGTTGGGTATCCGAGCCTCTGCATCACCGGAAGAGCAGCAAGTGAGTTTGAACAACCTCTTGGGTCTCGATGCTGCTTTCCGCCATGTGGCACTGCTGGATCTTCGGGGGCAGGAATTGGCATGGGTTTCACGGTTATCCAGACTGACCGCGGGACAACTGGCTGAACGGGTCAGCAGTGAGTTGCTGAATCAGGTCCGGCAGGGCGAACGGCAGATCAGTCCGGTTTACATCGATGCCGTGACCAGCGAACCGTTGGTCGTGATGGCCGTCCCGGTCAGCGATGTTTTCGGCGACCTTCAGGGGATATTGTTAGCCGAAGTTAACCTGAAATTCATGTGGGACCTGGTCGATCGGCTTGAGATCGGTGAGACGGGCCAGGCCTACGTGGTCGACCGGCAAGGCAACCTGCTGGCCTTCGGCGATATCTCCCGCGTTTTGCGTGGCGAGAACGTCAGGCAGATACGCCAGGTGAGTGAATTCATCAGCAGCCAGGCACTCACCGAGGCTTTTGCCGGGACATTCGAAGGCATGGCCGGCGTCAATGTTGTTGGGGCCTACGCGCCTCTCGGTATGCCCGACTGGGCAGTCATGACCGAGTTGCCGGTTTCAGAGGCGTATCGCCAGGTCCGCCAAAGTGCAATGGTCGCCATCGCGGGGAACATGGTTATGGCGGTTTTAGCCGGTTTGCTTGGCTTCTTTGCCGCCAGCCAGTTGGCACGCCCCATCCATACCTTGACCCAAACGGCCAGCCGTATTGCCGCAGGTGACAGAGAATTACAGGTTGCTCCTGTGGGGCCGGCGGAAATCGTCAGCCTGGCGGAGGCGTTCAACAGCATGACGCGGCAGATGCGCGATCTGATCAGCGGCCTGGAAGCGCGCACCCGCGCGCTCGAAACCAGCACCGAGGTCAGCCGCCGTCTTTCCACCATCCTAGACCGGGAGCAACTGGCGGCCGAGGTGGTGCGGCAAGTGCAAAGCGCGTTCAACTATTACCATGCCCACATCTACACTATCGACGAAGCCACGCGCGACCTGGTCATGGCCGGAGGCACCGGTGAGGCCGGACGAATCATGCTGTCCAGCGGCCATCGCGTCCCGGCGGGCAGGGGGCTGACGGGACGCGCCGCCGCCACCAACGCGGTCGTCCTGGTGTCGGACGTCTCGCAAGAGGAAGGCTGGCTGCCCAATCCCCTGCTGCCCGATACCAAATCCGAGGTCGCGGTGCCCATCGCGGTGGGCGAGCGCGTCTTGGGGGTCTTGGACGTGCAGCACAATGTCGTCAATGGCCTCAGCGCCACCGACGCCGACATGCTGCAATCGATCGCCAACCAGGTCGCCATCGCGTTGCAGAACGCCAACCTGTTCACCGAGGCCCGGCAGAGGGCGGAGCGTGAGGCCATCGTCAACCTGATCACCCAGCGGATTCAAAGCACGGACACCGTCGAAAAAGCGATGCAAGTCGCCGTCCGCGAACTGGGTTGGGCGCTGGGCGCCCAACACGCCAGTGTGCAACTAGCGTCTGTTGCCGAAGGCCGCCCGCAGTCATCATAGAGAATCCGGCATCGGCAAGCGGCAATCATGACTTTGAACCTATCTATCAAGAATGATGACACAGGAGAAAAATGAAACAATCGCGTGTGAAGATGAAACTGTGTTTTGTAGGTCTCGCTTTTGCCTTGCTGTTGGCAGCCTGCGGCGGTAAACCCACAGAACCCGCGCCTACGCCCATCCCGGTTCGGCAGGTGAAGTTGACGATCTCCGGCTCAGGCACCGCCTCGACGATTCTGGAAGGCATTAAGCCGGCCTTTGAAGCCGCTGTGCCAGGATATAACCTTGATATCTTGCCGGGCACCGGCACCGGCGAAGGTGTGAAGGGCGCGTTACAAGGGGTCTTTGATGTCGCGGCTATGGCTCGGCCGCCTAAGGATGAGGAAGCGGCTGAGGGCATCGAGTATATGGAGTTCGGCCAATCTGGTGTGGCGGTATTTGCACATCCCGGTGTGGGCGTTGCCAATCTGACGACAGCGCAGGTACAGGCGCTCTTTTCTGGGGAGATTGCGAATTGGTCCGCGGTTGGCGGGCCGGATTTACCGGTCGTCTTGTACGTGCGTGACGAGGGTGATTCGAGCACCCAATCGTTGCGCAAGGTCGTCTTCGGCGACACGGCTTTCCCCGAATCCGCCCAGGTATTGACCAGCCAAACCGATATGCAAGCTGCAGTTGCCGGGACTCCAGGCGGAGTGGGTTTTGGTTCGTGGCCGTCGGTGTTGGCGACGCAGGCCAATGTGAAGCCTATCACCCTGGATGGCGTTGCGCCTGGCGATTCGTCCTATCCTATGTTCAGCCCTGTCGGGATCGGCTATCTTTCTACGCGCAAGGCTGACGTGCAACCTTTCGCGGATTGGCTGGTTTCTGAACAAGGCAAGAAAGCGCTGGCAGAGTTTGACGTGATCCTCACGTCACCATAATCGACATGGATTTTCATATTCGCGTACTCGCGTATTTATGCCGGGCTTTCCGGCAAACACCGAGAGGTAGATGATGGGGCTGCTGAAATCTTTGCGGAATTCGAAACTGAGTGTCAAAATGATGCTCGCCACATTCGGGTTGCTCCTGGGGCTACTGGCTGTGGTCAACGTCGTTTCGACCAACAGCCTGAGACGCCTGACCATCCTGGCCGGTCAAAATCGCGTCGCGCAAGAAGCCGGGGTGATTCAGAGCCGGTTTTCACAGGCTGAGCAAGACGTTTTGGCAGCCACCAAACTTCTGGCGAGCCGGCCGGGGTTGGTCGAGGCGGTGGTGAATCAGGACGCCACTGCGGCCAGGATGGTCACCTTGGTCGGCGCAGCCCCACTCGACCTGGATGTGATCGCCGTGACCGGGCCAGATGGTGGCTATGTGACGACAGTGGCGGAAGAGGAGCGCACGCTCTATGCAGCACAGCAAGCGTCCTTGATCTCCCTGGCGCTGCTGGGCGTCGAGGCTACGGAGGCGATTGTCAACGCAGACGAGACCGCTCTGTGGCTGGGCGCCGCCGTTCCGCTGCGTGATACATCCGGCGTCATTGTGGGCGCGCTGATGGCCACACGCCGGGTTGACGATGCTATGCTTGCCGAACTTGACTTTTATCGCCAGGACATTCATCTGGCGCTTGTTACTGGCGAGCACATCCTGGCGCAGGATTTTCCTTCACCGGAACTGCTAAGGGAAACTTTTGCCGCCTTGCTTGACAAGGACGTTGTCGAGCGCGCGTTGGCCGGGCAGACTCTTGTCGCTGAAAATCTCCTGAACAGTTTGGACGGCACGCCCTATGCTGTAGCCCATGCCCCACTTGTAATCCGTGGTGAAGCAGTGGCTACGCTGGGTCTCTTGTATGACCTGGGTCCGTTGAGCATTCCCCAACGCCAGTTGATGAACACCATGACGACTCTATTCTCGGTGCTGGCTGTCGTGGTTTTGTCCGCAGTGGCCGTTTTTGTCCGGCTGAGTATTGCCGATCCGCTCGGCAAACTTGCGTCTGTGGCTCAACAGATGGCGACCGGCGACTATGCACAACGGGCCGAAGTGCGAACCGGGGATGAAATGGGTCAGTTGGGACAGGCCTTTAATGAGATGGCCGGCGAATTGCAGCAGACGTTGGCCGGATTGGAGCAGCGCGTTGCCGACCGCACGCGCGCTATCGAGACCAGTACTGCGGTCAGCCGGCGTCTGTCTACCATCCTCGACCGGGAGCAACTGGTCGCCGAGGTGGTGAAACAGGTGCGTGATGCGTTCGACTACTACCACGCGCATATCTACTTGATCGATGAGGCCACGCAAGACCTGGTGATGACCGCCGGAACCGGCGAGGCCGGGCGGATCATGCTGGCCAGCGGCCATCGTATCGCGTCGGGCAGTGGCTTGACGGGGCGCGCTGCCGCCACCAACAGCGTCGTCTTGGCGCCGGACGTCTCTCAGGAGGAAGGCTGGCTGCCCAACCCGCTCTTACCCGAAACCAGGTCTGAGATCGCGGTCCCTATCGCGGTGGGCGAGCGCGTTCTGGGTGTGTTGGACGTGCAGCACAATATCATCGACGGTCTGGGTGCGACTGACGTCGATATGCTCCAAACCATCGCAAACCAGGTCGCCATCGCCCTGCAGAACGCCAGTCTGTTCATCCAGGTGCAACAAAGAGCCGAGCACGAGGCGCTCGTTAACCTGATTGCCCAACGCATTCAGAGTGCGCCGACCATCGAGGATACGTTGCAGATTGCCGCTCAAGAACTGGGGCGCGCACTGCGCTCTCGGCGCGCCAGTGTGGAGTTGAAACCCGCCGCAAGATCGCCCTTAGTCACAGAGATGCCTGTAGCTTTGCAGCAGGAAGGTGATGAGCGATGAAAGCCAAACGTCATCTGAATACGACCTTCCGCTATACGCTCTACGGCGCATTGTTCGGATTCGCGTTCCCTATCTTTTCCACCTTGCTGGACGTATTGATACGGCAGTTGCCCCTGACGCTGGAGAGCATTCTGCACGTCCAGAGCAGTACCCCGCTGCATTGGGTGATCGACACCGCGCCCTTCTTTCTCGGCTTATTTGCCAGCTTTGCCGGTAGGCGACAGGCGCAACTGGAACAACAAAGCCAGGAGCGCGATCAAGTGTTGCGCCAACTCGAGACCTTACAATCTGGCCTGGAGCAGCGCGTTGCCGAACGTGCTCGCGCCCTGGAGCTGGCTACGCAGGTAGGCCGGCGTCTTTCTACGGTGCGCGACCTGAACGTTCTACTCGGGGATGCTGTCGAACAGATCAGGTCGAGTTTTGATCTGTATTATGCGCAAGTTTATTTGATGGACGCCACCGGCCGCGATCTCATCCTGCGCGCCGGTACGGGAGACGCGGGTGCACTGCTGGTTCGCCGGGGCCATACGCTGCCCGTGGGTCCTGGCTCGATCAACGGCGCGGCTGCCGCTGAGAAACGCGCCGTCATCGTATCGCACACGGCGCAAAGCGCTACCTTCAGGCTGAATCCACTGTTGCCGGAAACACGTTCTGAGATGGCCGTTCCGCTGATGGTGGGCGAGCGGGTCGTCGGTGTGCTCAACTTGCAGCACGACCAACCCGGCGCCTTGACCTACGAAAATTTGCCTGTCTTCGAGACGTTGGCCAGCCAGTTTGCTATCGCCGTCGATAACGCCGAACTGCTCGCCGACGCCGCGCAGGCCCGGGCCGAGGTAGAGAAACAGCTCAAGCGCATCGCCAACACCGCCTGGCAGGATTTCATGGACGGCATCCAGCGTAGCGAACGCATCGGATACGTCTATGCCCGAGACCGTTTGGAGCCATCGGCCGAACCTGTCAAGCCCACAGATGGCGCGCACGTTCTGGCTGCGCCGATCCAGGTACAGGCAGCGCCCGTGGGCCACATTCACGTGGAAGGCGAGGCCGGGCAGGTCTGGACGGAAGCCGATACCGACCTGGTCGCGTCCGTTGCCCGCCAGGTGGCGCAGCATGTCGAGAACCTGCGCGTGCTGGCGCAAACCGAGCAGTATCGCGCCGAAGCCGAGCAGGTGACGCGCCGTCTGACACACGAGGGTTGGCAGGCTTTCCTGGCGTCCAGGCATGAGGCGAGCGCCGGCTTTGTCTATGACAACTATGAAGTCAAGCCCCTCATGGATGAGGTCGAGCCGGCGCTGAGCCGGCCATTGCACGTGCATGGTGAGACGATTGGCCGGTTGGCGCTCGGTGAGGTCGCAAAGCTAGATGACGGGGCGGTTGGATTGTTGGACACAGTCGCCGAGCGCCTGAGTGCGCATATCGAGAACCTGCGCCTGTTCGAACAGGTCAGAACCCGCGAGTACGAACTTGAAGAGCGCGGTCAGGAGCTGGAGGCCAGCCAGCGTGTCACCTTCGCTGCTGCCGAGACCACCGATCCTGAGGCGCTGCTCGACCTGGTCGTGGACCTGATCCGCGACCAATTCGACCTCTATCACGTCCAGGTGTACCTGGTGGATCCGACACAGACGGCGGCTGTGCTGCGCAAGAGCACGGGATACGCGGGGCAGCAATTGCTCGCGCGCGGGCATCAAATCCCATTGGGACAACCTTCGCTGGTGACGCGGGCCATTAACGAAGGGGAGCCGGTCGTCGTGAACGATGTGCAAGTGGACGAGAACTGGCTGCCCAATCCGTTGCTGCCGTATACCCAATCCGAGTTGGTGTTGCCGTTGCGCACGGGCGCCGATGTGATCGGTGCTTTGGATGTGCAGGCGCGCACGCCGGATCGCTTTACCCCGGCCCTGGTCGCGCTCTTCCAGGCCATGGCCGAGCAGGTGGCGATGACCTTCGCCCGGGCCGAACTCTTCATCCGCACGCAGCAACAGACGGAAGCGCTGACGCAACTCGCCGGGCAGTTGCAAACGGCCAGCGATGTAGCCGGGCGCGTCGCCACGATTCTCGATCCCGATGTACTCCTCGGTGAGGTGGTCACGCTGATGCAACAGCGGTTCGGCCTGTACCACGCTCACGTCTATCTGCTGGATGGGGAAGTCCTCAAGTTGCGGGCCGGCTCCGGCGAAATCGGCCAGATTTTGCTTGAGCGGGGTCACACCATTCCACTTGACCGTGAACATAGCCTGGTTGCCCAATCGGCGCGCAGCAGGGAGGTTATCACGGTCAACGACACGGCGCTCGATCCCGACTTTATGCCCAACCCACTCCTGCCGCAGACCCGCTCCGAGCTGGCCGTCCCTCTCATCGCCGGTGGGCAGGTCTTGGGTGTTCTTGATGTGCAGGACAACGAACCGGATCGCTTTGGCCCCACCGACCAGGACGCGTTCACGACCCTGGCCGGGCACGTCGCCACGGCGCTCGACAACGCGAGCCTGTTTGCCGAGCGTAAGGCGGCGGAAGAAACCATCCGGGAAAGCGAGGAAAGACTGCGGTTGATCCTGGATTCGGTGTTGGCCGGTGTGGTCGTGATCGACCCGCTGACCCATACCATCACCGATGTCAACCAGGCGGCTGCCGCAATGATCGGTGCTCCTCGGGAAGAGATCGTTGGCTCTATGTGCCACCGGTTCATCTGTCCGGCCGAAATGGGCGCATGCCCGGTGACCGATCTCGGGAAGAGCGTCGATAACTCGGAGCGTGTCCTTCTTACTGCCAATCGCGGCACGCTCCCGATCCTCAAGACCGTCGTCACGATGATGATCAACGGACGCCCTTATCTCCTGGAGAGCTTTGTCGATATTACCGAACGCAAACAGGCTGAGGAAGAAATCCGCAAAACGGCGGAACAACTGCGCGAGATGGACCGGTTGAAGAGCGAGTTCCTGGCCAATATGAGCCACGAACTGCGCACGCCACTCAACTCCATCATCGGTTACGTTCAACTGCTCCTGATGGATCTCGAAGACGAAATCCCGGAGGAGAGCTACGAGGATATGAAGTCCGTCGAGACCAACAGCAAGCATTTGCTGAATCTGATCAACGACGTGCTCGATTTAGCGCGGATCGAGGCCGGGCGTATGGAATTGCATATGGATACCATGGCGGTGCCCATGCTGCTCGACACCGTCCAGAGCAACAACGCCGGCTTGTTTATCGACAGCCCACTGACACTCACCGTCGAAGCCGAACCCGATCTCCCGGAGATCCAGGCCGACCCCATCCGCATCACTCAGGTGTTGAACAATCTCATCTCCAACGCCTATAAGTTCACCGAGGTGGGCGGCGTCACCGTGCGCGCTTACCAGGAGAATGGTGAGGTTTGCATCGCCGTCGAGGACACCGGCATCGGCATCGATGAGAAGGACCTGGCGACTGTCTTCGAGCGCTTCCGCCAGGTCGATGGCTCGTTCACCCGTCGGGCGGAAGGGACCGGCCTGGGGTTGTCCATCACCCAGCGGTTGGTCGAGATGCACGGCGGTCGCATCACGGTACGTAGCACGCCGGGAGAGGGGAGCACGTTTACTGTGTACTTGCCGGCAAGCCCGGCAGCATAGCACTATTGTGGGATTTTTGTCTCGCGCGCTGTCACGCAGCACGCGAGGTAACAAACGTAATGTGGGATATCGGGTATGAAGACATTGTTTACAGCGGTAGTATGTCTGGAGTGTGGGCACACGATGCCGGCGGACTTGTTCGCCAGCACGTGTTCGGCCTGCGGCGGGAGCTGGTTGGACGCCCGGTACGATACCGGTGCGCTCCCCTCAGACTGGCCTGCTCGCCTGGCGCAACGCCCGCACGATCTGTGGCGCTACCGCGAACTGTTGCCTTTCCCTGAGGATTTCTTCTTCAACGCGATGGGCGGCGAAGGCTGGACGCCCCTGACGCGCGCGTGGGGCCTGGAACGCGAACTGGGGCATCAGCCGCCGGGAGAAATCTGGATCAAGGACGAGCGTCGCCAGCCCACCGGCTCGTTCAAAGACCGGCAGGCAGCCTTCACCACGAGCGTGCTCAAAGCGCAGGGTATCGACGAGCTGGTTCTCGCGTCCACCGGCAACGCTGCGGCAGCCTACGCCGCTTATTGCGCCCGCGCGGGCATCAAATTCTGGGTTTTTTTGCCGAGCAGCGTTCCCGCGGAGAAGATGCGTGAGTTGGGGCTGTACGGCGCGGAAGTCATCAAGATCACCGGCACCTACGATCAGGCCAAGGAAATCGCCGCCGACTTTGCGATCCGGCGCGGCATCTACCGCGATGGCGGGGCGAAATCCATCTCCGGCAAAGAGAGCATGAAGACCATCGCCCTGGAAATCGTGGAGCAGTTGGGTTGGTGCGCCCCGGATTGGTACGTGCAGGCCGTCTCCGGCGGCATTGGCCCGTTGGGCGTCCTCAAGGGCTTCGTCGAATTGCATGCCGCGGGCTTGATCGAGCGTGTTCCCAAGCTCGCCATCGTGCAGGTCGAAGGTTGCGCGCCGATGGTCAAAGCCTGGCAACAGGGGCAGCCGAAAGCCGAAGTCGTGCAGCCCGACACGTTGATCACCGTGCTTTCGACCGGCGATCCGGGCAGGGCCTACACCATGCTCAAAGCTGCAACGGACACCTACGGCGGCGCAATGACATCGGTCAGCGATGGGGAGGCATTCCGCACGATGCGCCGCGTTGCCCGGACTGAGGGGTATTCGATGGAGCCGGCGGCCAGCGTTGCCTTCGCCGGCCTGGAAAAGCTCATTGCCGAAAGCGTCATCCGTCTTGACGAACGCGTGGTCGTCAACTGCTCCGGGCACACCTTCAGCGCCGAGAAACACGCGCTCGAAGACCGTTACGCTTTCCACCTGCAAATGGCGGTCCCGTCCGGCAATGGGGCGTCGGGAACCGCTGCATCCGGCGCGGCCAGCAACTATTCCAAAGACGGGTTGGTCTCTACGTTGGAGCAACTCGACGAGCAAATCACCACCATCGTCATCATCGACGACAACCCGCACGACAGCCGCCTGATCCGCCGCTTGCTGCTGCGTTACAAGAACTATCGTATCTTCGAGGCGTACAACGGTACAGACGGCCTGGACCTGGTGCGCCAGCGCCAGCCGGACCTGGTGGTGCTCGATCTGACCATCCCCGGCATGGATGGGTTTGCCATTCTGGAAAAGCTCAAGGCCGACCCGCGCACAAGTGAAATCCCGGTGGTGATCGTATCGGCGAAATCCCTCACATCTGAGGAATGGACGCGCCTGCAACGGCATACGCAATCCATCTGGCAGAAGGGCAATTTCGGCACCCAGGAACTCGTCCATCACGTCGTAGACTTGTTGGGCGACAAGGTGGAGTCACGAGGAAAGCCGGAAAAGCAAGCTTATCAGGCCGTAGCGTTCGCTTCACTGGGGGAAGCCGCGTTTGGTCAAGAGCAGTTCCCTCGTATCCTGCTGGTCGATGACAATGTCTCGGACGCGCGCTTGTTGCGCCGGTTGCTCCAGACGCGCCATCACTTCACCGTCGACGAAGCCCATTCCGGGGCGGAGGCTTTGCAAGCCATAGAAAACGCGCTGCCCGATCTCATCATCCTGGATTTGATGTTGCCTGATATTGCCGGGGAGAACCTGTTGGAGACGTTGCGCGATATGCCCCACACGCACGATATTCCCGTCGTCATCCTGTCGGCCAAGGATATTGTGCCGGCTTCGCGCGCCAAACTGGCAGCGTGGGTGGATTCGCTCTGGGAGAAAGGGGCCTTGGATCGCAGCAGCTTTTTGGCGCACGTCGAGGCGATCCTGGCGGGATAGTAGGCCGGCCCAACGCAGCATGGAATGAATTGTGAAATTGTGGTAAGATAGCACTATCAGGTTGTAGTCCCGACAAAGTTGCGAAGTGGATTGACAATGCTAGAACAGAAGACAGTCTTATACATAGAAGATAATCCGCACAACCGCCGCCTGGTGCGCCGTACATTGGAGCGTCGAGGATACGATATCATTGAGGCGGAAGACGGCGAGAGCGGATTGGCTATGGTGCATGAATTGAGGCCGCCCCTGGTTTTGCTGGATATTGGGTTACCCAAAATGGACGGCATGGAGGTCGTCGGGCGCATCAAAGCCGACGCCGAACTCCGCAATATTCCCGTCATCGCCATCACCGCCTCCGCCATGCAGGGCGACCGGGAGCGCTTTCTGGCCGCCGGCTGCGATGATTATCTCTCCAAGCCGTTGCAGGTGTTGGAGTTGATCGACAAAGTGAACCAGTATTACCCCTCGGCCACGAATGTGTACCAACAGCAGAAGGCCAGAGCTGAGGCAGAACACTCCTCACCCAACGCCTCAGGCTGATTTTCGCCTGGATTTCGCCTTGATTACGAAGAGCCGGCATCATTGTGCCGGCTCTTTTTGCGTGTTATGCTGATGAATTTGCCTTGTTTTGCACATTGCCCTATAATGAAAGTGTTGTGCATCATTGAGTCTCTCTGTCGCCTCTCAAGCAAACGGGATACAGAATAAGTTCGAGAACCCTGAAGTTTACCACATAAGGAGCACGCATGAACCAAAAGGAATATCGATGGGTGGACCAAGTTAAGTTGGTCCTGACTTGGTCGCGACTGAGTCACGAAAAACCGAGACCCGGTCCACCCCTCAGTCCGGGGCTTCGACCAATGCCGACTGCCGCGCCGTCGTGGCGCAAGCCAATCACAACACGTGCTCTCACGAAGCCTGTAGACCAGATTCGATCCCTAAATCGAGGAGACACCCGAACACAATATGACCCAAATCCCGCTTCCGCAAACCACGCCCATCACCCAGGATGAAATCAACGGCATCCTCTGGCGCGCCTGCGATACCTTTCGCGGCACGGTGGACCCCGCCGAGTACAAGAACTACATCCTGGTGATGCTGTTCGTCAAGTACATCTCCGATGTGTGGCGTGACCATTACAACGATCTGCTGGCCCGCTACGACGGCGACGCGGCCCGCGCTCAACGGATGATGCGCCACGAGAAGTTCATCCTGCCGGAAGGCTGCGACTTCCAGCACCTCTACGAGCAGCGCAACGCGCCCAACCTGGGCGAGATCATCAACAAGGCTTTGGAAGCCATCGAGGAGGCCAACAAGGACAAACTCGAAGGCGTCTTCCGCAACATCGACTTCAACTCCGAGGCCGCGCTGGGCCGCGCCCGCGAGCGCAACGAACGCCTGCGCAACCTGCTCAACGACTTCAGCAACCCGCGCCTGGACTTGCGCCCCTCCCGCCTGGCCCGCAACGGCCTGACGACCGGGTCGGCGGTGCGTGAGGAACCGGCCGCCTACACTGCCGGGCAGCGCGACGTGATCGGCGACGCCTACGAGTATCTCATCGGGCGCTTTGCGGCGGGCGCGGGCAAGAAGGCGGGCGAGTTCTACACCCCGCCCGAAGTCTCGACGCTGCTGGCGACGCTGCTCGCGCCGCAGCCCGGCGAGCGCCTGTGCGACCCGGCGATGGGCAGCGGCTCGCTGGCGATCAAGTGCGTGAAGCAAATCGCGGCCACCGACCCGGCACGCGCCAACGACTACAGCCTCTTCGGGCAGGAGAGCAACGGCTCCACCTGGGCGCTGGCGAAAATGAACATGTTCCTGCACGACATCAACGCCGACGTGCAGTGGGGCGACACGCTCAAGTACCCCACCTTGCTCGAAGGCGACGTGCTGCGGCGCTACAACGTTGTCGTCGCCAACCCGCCGTTCTCGCTGGATAAGTGGGGCGCGGAAGGCGCGGAGAAGGACCGCTTTAACCGCTTCTGGCGCGGCGTGCCGCCCAAGAGCGTGGGCGACTACGCCTTCATCACCCACATGATCGAAGTGACCTTCCCCGACCCGCACGAAAACGGGCGCGTGGGCGTGATCGTCCCGCACGGCGTCCTCTTCCGGGGCGGCGCGGAGGGGAAAATTCGCCAGAGCCTCATCGAGGAAAACCTGCTCGACGCCGTGATCGGTCTGCCGCCCAACCTGTTCTACGGGACGGGCATCCCCGCCGCGATCCTGATCTTCAAGCGCAAGCGACCCGACCGGCGCGTGATCTTCATCGACGCCAGCCGCGACTTCGAGGCGGGCACGCCGCAGAACCGGCTGCGCCCGGAGGACATTGCCCGCATCGTGGCGACGTACCGGGCGCGGGAGGCCGTGGACAAGTATGCCTACGTGGCGGACTTCGCCGAGATTGCGGAGAACGACTTCAACCTGAATATCCCGCGCTACGTGGATACCTTCGAGCCGGAGCCGGACGTGGATATGGCGGCGGTCGCGGCGGAGATCGCGGCGATTGATGCGGAGTTGGCGGGGGTGGAGAAAGAAATGGCGGGGTATTTGAAGGAGTTGGACTATGCCGCGTAATGGTCTCTATCCTGCCAGCGTGACACCTGGCATCCCCAAATTGGGTGAAAAACCTGATGGCTGGATATTGACTACTTTTGGAGAAGTCTTAAAAGTAGTGAAACGTAAAGCAGATATTGTGAATACTGCGGAGTACCAGTTAGTGACGGCAAAACGAAGCCGTGGTGGGATTGTGCCGCGAGAAAAACTTCTTGGAAAGCAAATCAAAACGAAAACCCAGTTCTTTATCGCAACCAATGATTTCTTGATCTCAAGACGACAAATCATCCATGGCGCATGCGGCGTAGTTCCGCCAGAACTTAACGGCGCTCTTGTCTCAAACGAATACGCAACACTTAAGGTTAAGAAAGGTCTTCTGCTCGAATTCTTGGATCACTTTACACACACTGTATATTTTCAGCAAACTTGTTTCCATGCCAGTGTTGGAGTCGACGTTGAGAAGATGGTCTTCAAGTTGGAAGACTGGCTCAAATCTAAAGTGCATCTCCCCCCTCTCCCCGAACAACGCGCCATCGCCGCGATCCTGGGGACGTGGGATCGTGCCATCGCGCTCACGGAGCGGCGGCTCGCGGCGGCGGAGCAGCGCAAGAAGGCGCTGATGCAGCAGTTGCTCACGGGGCGGGTCAGGTTTGCGGAGTTTGCGGGAGAGGAATGGCGGGAAGTGAAAGTATCTGAAATGGGACGGGTCGTGACGGGCAATACGCCGTCGAAAGAAAAGGAAGAGTTTTATGGTGGCTGTCTTCAATGGGCGTCACCTGCGGACATAGAACATCACTACGAGGTAAAGGCTACCAAAACGACTTTATCCGAAGAGGGTAGAAAAGTTGCCCGAATTGTTCCTAAAGGTAGTGTTTTGGTAACTTGTATTGGGTCTATTGGCAAAAATGCTGTAGCAGGCGTAGAAATGGCGTTTAACCAACAAATCAACGCTGTTGTTGTGAATAGACATTTCGATAATTTGTTCGTTTATTATTTGATAGATTACTGCCCTGAGAAGCTGTGGAGATACGCAGGCACTACATCCGTTGCCATTATTAACAAGTCTACTTTTGAGAAGGTCAAATACTATGTTCCTAGTTCTCTTGGAGAACAACGCCGCATCGCCACCGTCCTCAACGCCTGCGACCGCGAGGTTGATCTGCTCCGCCGCAAGCGGGACGCGCTCCAACAGCAGAAGAAGGGGTTGATGCAGCGGTTGCTCACGGGGCGGGTGCGGGTTCGTCATGCGTAGGGGCGAGGCATCCCCCACATTGTGCTGGATGGACAACGTAATTCGCTTTCCGCCGTACCTGGCAAGCCAAGGGATTGTTAGGGATGCCTCGCCCCTACCCTAACCACGCGAAGGAGAATGCACAATGACCGATAACCTCCCTTCCTGGCACGAAGACCTGAGTTCCCAAATCCCCGCCGCCCGGCTGCTGATGGCGATGGGCTGGCAGTATCTCACGCCTGCCGAGGCGCTGGCCTTGCGCGAGGGCAAACGCGGGCGCGTCGTGCTCACCGGCGTACTGGAACCGTGGCTGCGGGAGCATAACACTGTCGAATTCAAGGGGCAGCGCGTCCCCTTCTCCGACGCCAATGTCCGCAAAGCGGTGGACGCGCTGTTCAACGAGCCATACGACGGCCCCATCGTCACCAACCAACGCATCTACGAGCGGCTGACGTTGGGCATCAGCCTGCCGCAGGCCGTGGACGGCGACACCAAGAGCTTCACGCTGCACTACGTCGATTGGGAACACCCGGAGCGCAATGTCTTCCACGTCACCGAGGAATTCGAGGTCGAGCGGCGCGGCAGCCACCAGGTCCGCCGCCCCGATCTGGTTTGCTTCGTCAACGGCATCCCCTTCGTCGTCATCGAGTGTAAGCGCCCCGACCTGGCAACGGCGAGCGGTGAGAAGGCCGTGGATCAAGCCGTTAGCCAGATGCTACGCAACCAAAAACTCGACGAAATCCCCGACCTGTTCATTGACTCGCAACTGCTGTTGGCGCTCAGCGAGAACGCGGCGCTCTACGCGACCACCGGTACGCGCAAGGAATTTTGGTCGGTGTGGCAGGAAGAGCGCGATTTGGAAATCGCGACTACGGAGGAATTGTCCAGGCTCGCCAACTCGCCGCTCACAGCGGAAGAAAAAGAGCGCATCTACTATTGGCGGGACAATGCAGCGGAAGTGCGCGCTTACTTCGCCGCGCAGGACGCGCAAGCCCGTTTGATCACGCCGCAAGACCGGGCGCTCTACACGCTGTTGCGCCCGGAACGTCTGCTGGAATTGACCTATCGCTATATCATTTACGACGCTGGCATCAAGAAGATCACCCGTTACCAGCAATACTTCGCCGTCAAAGCGACGCTCGACCGGGTGGCGCACCTGGATGCGCGGGGGCGACGCAACGGCGGTGTGATCTGGCACACCACCGGCAGCGGCAAGAGCCTCACGATGGTCATGCTCGCCAAAGGGTTGGCGCTGCACCCCAACCTGCGCAATCCGCGCGTCGTCATCGTCACCGACCGGGTGGATTTGGACCAGCAGATCTGGAACACGTTCCGGGCGTGCGGGAAACACGTGGCCCAGGCCGCTTCCGGCAGGGACTTGGGCAAGCTGCTGCGCGACGGCAAGGCCGACATCATCACCACCGTCATCGACAAGTTCGACACCTCCGGCGTGCAGGGCGTGCGGGTGCGGGATAGCGACGTCTTCGTGCTGGTGGATGAGAGCCATCGCAGCCAGTACGGAGAGGCCCACGCCAAGATGCGGCGCGTATTGCCGGACGCCTGTTACATCGGCTTCACCGGCACGCCGCTGCTCAAAGCCGAAAAGTCCACCGCCGCCAAGTTCGGCGGCTTCATCCACACCTACAGCATGCGCCAGGCCGTCGAAGATCAGGCCGTTGTGCCATTGCTCTACGAGGGGCGGATGGCGGAGTTGGGCGTGGATCAGGCCGCCATCGACCGCTGGTTCGAGCGCGTCACCGAGGGACTGACCGACGAGCAGAAGCGCGACCTCAAGCGCAAGTTCAGCCACGCCGGGGAAATCAGCCAGGCCGAACAGCGCGTGCGCCAGATCGCCTACGATCTGAGCGACCACTACCGGCGCAACTTCCAGGGCCACGGGTTCAAGGCGCAACTGGCAACATCGAGCAAAGCGATGGCGCTCCGCTACAAGAAGTGCCTGGATGAATTCGGCATGGTCACGTCTGCCGTCGTCATCTCCGCGCCCGACACCCGCGAAGGGCACGAGGACATCGAAACCACGCCGGAACTGGAAGCCTTCTGGAAGCAAATGATGGCGCGCTATAGCAGCGAGAAGCAGTACAACCGGGAGATCATCGCCGACTTTGGGCGCGCCGACGGCGTCGAAATCCTCATCGTGGTGGACAAACTCCTGGTGGGCTTCGACGAACCGCGCAACACCGTCCTCTACCTCGACAAGCCGCTCAAGGATCACGCCATCTTGCAGGCCATTGCCCGCGTCAACCGGCTCTACGAAGGCAAGGAATTCGGCTACGTCATCGACTACCGGGGCATCCTGGGCGACCTCAACGAAGCGATGCAGGTCTACAACGCGCTGGAAGGGTTCGACCCTGCCGACGTCGCCGGGACGATCACCGACGTCAGTGCAGAGATCGCGCAGTTGCCGCAACTCCACGCGGCATTGTGGGCCATCTTCAAGACCTTACCCAACAAGCAGGATCGCGAGGCGTTCCAGCAATTCCTGGCTCCTGAGGACGTGCGCCAGCAATTCTACGATGCGCTTTCGGCCTACACCCGCGCCCTCAAAGTCGCGCTCACCGCCGTCAGCTTCTACGAGCAGACGCCGGAAAAGCGCATCGCGGATTACAAACGCGATCTCATCTTCTTCCACAATCTGCGAACGGCGGTCAAGCAGCGTTACGCTGAGACTGTGGACTACAAAGACTACGAGGCCAAAGTGCGCAAGCTGCTCGACAGCCATATCCGTTCCGCCGAGGTGGTGACGTTGGTGGAGGAGGTCAACATCTTCGACAGCGACGCCTTCGCTGCGCAAGTCGCGCGTTTCGAGACGGCGGCGGGCCAAGCCGACACCATCACCAGCCACCTCAAACGCGCCATCAACGAACAGATGGAGCGCGACCCCACGTTCTACCAAAAATTCTCGCGCCTCATCGAAGACACCATCGCCGCCTATCGCCAGGGCCGCATCGACGAAGCCGAGTATCTCAAACAGGCGCAGGAGATGCAAGAGGATTTCCAACGCGGCTACGACGACGGCGTGCCGGAGGCCCTGCGCAGCCACCGGGACGCGCCCGCCTACTATGGCACGCTCACCACCATCCTCGAACCGCACCTCGCCGCCCGCGAAACCGGGCCGGGCTACCTCACCGCCGCCGCCATCCAGACCGAAGACATCGTCGATCAACACAAAATCCGCGACTGGGCCGCCAACCCCGACATCCAGCGCCGCATTAAATTCGCCCTGGACGAGTATCTCTACGACGTCCTGGCAGAACAACAGGTAAATCTCAGCGACGCGGAACTGGACATGCTTCTCGAAAACCTGGTCGAACTCGCCCGCCGGCGCGATACGGACTAGAAGCTCGATGCTGGAAGCTGGATGATGACCTTGCACGCGATTGACTACGGCAACACGCGCATAGAATTCGAGCTAACCTACAGCGCCCGCAAGACGCTGGGCATCGCCGTGCGCCAGGATGAGGGCGTCATCGTCACCGCGCCGGAAGGCAGCGACCTGGAAACGATCAAAGCCCTCGTCCACAAACGCGGCGGCTGGATTCTGCGGCAGCAGCAGGAACTCGACCGCTATCCCCACACATCGTCGCCGCGCGAGTACGTCAGCGGCGAGACATTCACGTATTTGGGGCGGCGTTACCGGCTCAAAGTGCTGGAAAGCCCCAAAGACATCGTCAAGCCCACACGCGGCTGGTTGCGCGTTTATGCGCAGGACAGCGACCCGGCGCGGATCAAACGCCTGGTAGAAGCGTGGTATCGAAAGCACGCCAAACGAGTCTTTGCGGCACGCCTGGAAAGCTGCTACCTGCGCGCCAAACATCTGGAGATACCCTGTCCAGAACTATCTGTTCGCACGATGAAGAATCGGTGGGGCAGTTGTCCGGGACCAGGACGGATACTGCTCAACGTGCGTCTCGTGCAAGCGCCGCCGGAATGTATCGATTACGTCATCCTGCACGAACTGTGTCACCTGGTCGAAGCCAACCACGGCCCACGTTTTGAGAAGTTGATGGATCGCCTGCTTCCCGATTGGCGCGAGCGGCGGGAGAAGCTGAACACGTTTGAGTTTTAGCCGGTTCCAAAATCGGCTGTGAGAAATTCAATTCATTCACCCAATATAGGAGGGACAATGAAACGCAAGCTGTTACTGCTCACTGTTTACGCCCTGGTTACCCTGTTGATCATCTCCGGCATCGCAATCGCAGCAAGCCCCATGGGCACAGGCTTTACCTATCAAGGCTTTTTGAAATATGCCGGCGAACCGGCCAACGCCGCCTATGACCTCGAGTTTCGACTTTATGATGCAGACATAGACGGCAGTCTGATCGGAAGCATTATCACGAAAGAGAACGTGAATGTCTCAAACGGTCTATTCACTGTGCAACTGGATTTTGGCACCGATGCCTTCACCGGCGACGCTCGTTGGCTGGGCATTGGTGTGCGCCCTGGCGCTGACACAGGTCCTTATACCGAACTCAATCCACGCCAGCCGTTGACACCTGCGCCGTATGCGCTGCATGCCACCACCGCAAACACAGTCACATTGGCCATGACTTCCACGTATGCCATAACGGCGGAAAATGCTGACCTTCTGGATGGTCAGCCAGGCGCATATTACCAGCCTCGCGTGAGTGGCACATGCGCGGTAGGGAGTACCATCCGCGCCGTTAACGTTGACGGGACGGTGGTCTGTCAAGTAGACGCACCGCTCAATCGCTCCAACGCACCAGCAGCTAATACCATCACCACACTAGACAGCATCGGCGAATCCGGTTTTTCTGCCGAGATCACAATTGGAGTGGATGGGTTAGGATTGATCAGTTTCGGAGGTTCATTTACTAACAGCGACCTAAAAGTGGCTCATTGCAACGATATTGCTTGTACCAGTGCTACTATAAGCACCATTGACAGCATTGGCAGCGTGGGCCATGAGAATTCAATTGCCATTGGCTCGGATGGACTGGGACTGATTAGCTACTATGATGTCAGCAATGGCGACTTAAAGGTGGCTCACTGTAGCAACATTATTTGCACTACTGCCACCATCACCACACTCGACAGTACCGGCAATATTGGAAGCGCCAATTCAATTACTATCGGTGCAGACGGTCTGGGATTAATCAGTTATCGCGATATCTCGAACGGCAATCTGAAAGTGGCACACTGTGACGATCTGGCCTGTACTACCGCCAGTGTCACTACGCTTGACAACCGTGGCGATGTCGGCACTTGGACTTCAGTGGCAATTGGAGCAGACGGACTAGGACTGATTAGCTACATGGGTGAGTACCAGGCCGGCGTCCCCAATGGCGCCTTGCGAGTGGCTCACTGTGACAATGCCGCTTGCACCAGTGCTACTCTCACCACACTTGACAACGGTGCCTATATCGCCGAGTATGACGTTTCGGTAACAATCGGAATAGATGGACTAGGGTTAATCAGCTATTGGAATGCTACCCAAGACGATTTAATGGTGGCCCATTGCAGCAATGCCGCTTGTACTTCTGCCATCACGACCACACTTGATAGCGGTGGCGGCGGTTCTTTTTCGTCAGTAGCGATTGGAGCAGATGGACTTGGCGTGATTAGCTATAGACTCTCCGATGGTTCAAAGTTGAAAGTCGCTCATTGCTCTGATATCGCCTGTACTGCTGCGACAAGCGTTGATTTAAGTAATATAAGCGGCAGTGTGGCAAATACTGCAATTACTATTGGTGTGGATGGATTGCCCATTATCGTCTACCGTGACAATTCTGCCGATGACCTGAAAGTGTTGCATTGTTCTAATCCGTTTTGTTTGCCATATTTCCGGCGTCGATAAAAGGAGACCAAGATGAAACACCAGAAACTCAAAATACGGCATAACCGGGTTCAAAGACTGGTGCGGACCGGGCTTGCGCTCGGCCTACTGCTTTCGTTTGTCGTAACGGTTGCGGTCTATGCCCAAGTCGGTGGTGACTACGACTTGAGCTGGGGCACAATAGACAACGGCGGCAAGTATAGCGCAGGCGGCCCTTTTTGGTTAGGTGGCACAATCGGACAGCCGGACGCCGGGAGCTTGTCAGGCGGCGACTTCGAATTGACGGGTGGTTTTTGGCATATTAAGGCGCAATATGGTAGCACCACAGGTAATCGTGGTCAGCCAAGCCACTGTTTTTGGAGCTCCAGAAAGGCTTGGGAAGGCCGCCCGCGTCGTTTGGGCAAGATGGGTGGCTTGGGCACCTTATAGTGCAACAACTCGT
>Ga0334884_1000570_pt1 | contig 66393 bp, 55 predicted proteins | sample GraSluR1_MG_7_FD_207215 | JGI IMG/M metagenome (GOLD analysis project Ga0334884, IMG submission 207215) | Sludge microbial communities from methane-producing bioreactor in Wageningen University, Netherlands - Granular Sludge_12_05 R1 | ecosystem: Engineered > Bioreactor > Anaerobic >... | reverse complement strand
ATGTTCGGAATGAACTGCCAGATCGGTTATCCGATCCATCTGAACGGACTGGAAAAAGAGGAATATACGCCGGATTACGCGACGGCGATCGGATTGCTGTATTCGGCCAACCGGCGGCACATCAAACCGAAATTCCCTTCCGGGCAATCAAAAATGACATTATGGAATAAAATAAAAGAACGTTTGTCGGAATTCTTTTAAGAACAACAATAGAAAATAATAACTATGGAGGACATATGTTAATCGAATACGACGGATTACAGGACCAACGGGCCAGGATCAAGGTAATTGGCGTTGGAGGCGCAGGCGGAAATGCCATTCAGCGCATGATCGAAGAAGATCTGAAGGATGTTGAATTTATCGCGGTAAATACGGATGCGCAGGCTTTGAATGAAAATCCTGCCGAGATCAAAATTCAGATCGGAGCAAATCTTACGCGCGGACTGGGAGCCGGAGCGAACGCCAAGATCGGTTATCAGGCGGCACTGGAAAGTAAAGATCGCCTGGAAGATATGGTACGCGATACCGATCTCATCTTTATTACGGCCGGCATGGGCGGCGGTACCGGTACCGGTGCTGCACCCGTGATCGCAGAGATCGCAAAGAACTCCGGGGCATTAACGGTGGGATTTGTGACAAAACCCTTTGAATTCGAAGGCGATCTGCGCATGCGTCAGGCGGCTGAAGGTATTGAGCGGCTGCGCGAACATGTAGATACTCTTATCGTGATACCCAATGAAAAGCTGTTTGATGTGGTAGATGACGATACACCCTTTGAAGACGCTTTCTATATCGCGGATTCCATCCTTAACCAGGGAACATCCGGTATTTCGGACCTGATCACCAAACGTGGCCTGATCAATCTTGATTTCGCGGATGTAAAGACCATTATCAACCGCAAAGGTCCCGCCGTAATCGGTGTCAGCCGTTGCAGTGGTCCGGACCGTGCTGTCCGTGCTGCGGAAAATGCCATTCATTGCCCTTTGCTGGAAAACAATTCCATTTCCGGCGCCCAGGGATTATTGATCAATTTTACCGGCGGACATGATATGAAGATCAAGGAAATTCATAAAGCCATGTCCATGATCCGTGAAGAAGCGGGAAAAGACGCCAATATTATTTTCGGTGCGCTTATCGATCCGAAAATGGATGACGAACTGCTGGTAACGGTGATCGCGACCGGATTCAATATGAAACACACGGACAGTAATAACCGAAATGATAATGACAGTATTCCCAGAAGCGTACTGCCGGAAACACAGCCCCCGATCTATAATGCAAGCGAAGCAGAAGAATCAAACATGAGGGAAAAAGAGCAGATCAGTATTTTTAATCCCACACCGAAAACACCCAGAACTGATATACCGGTCTTCGGCGAATCTTTCCACCATACTGATACGATCTTTCCGCTTGACGAAAATAAAAGTAACGATCTGGATGTTCCCGCATTCACCCGGAGACTGTTCAGACGTAAATAATTAAAACCCTCTACCTCTTTCCGAGAAACAGTCATCGGACGCCTCCCGGCGTTTCGGTGGCTGTTTTGTTTCTTTACTGTTATTCAACCCCTTCGGGGTTGGTCGGGAGAGGTGCTTCTCTTTACTGTTATTCAACCCCTTCGGGGTTGGTGGTGGGAGGTGCTTCTTTTTACTGTTATTCAACCCCGTCGGGGTTTTGGGTAAACAAACATTCCGCTAAACAATCTTCCCACCTTCCCGACTTCCGTCTTCTTGCTTCTTGCTTCTTGCTTCTGACTTCTTGCTTCTGACTTCTTTTTCTTTTATCATATAAAAAACCCCGCCGGCATGATCCGGTACGGGGTTTTAATAAATGATCTGCAAATACGATTATTTGTTCAGTGTCATTTTACCTGCACGCATCGTATTGTCTACTTTCAACTGATAGAAATAGACACCGGATGCCAGGTTGCCTGCATCGAACATGACATTATGCTTGCCTGCTTCCGTGTATTCACGGGAGATCAGGGTCGCTACATTCTGTCCTTTGATGTTGAACACCGACAGAGTGACCGTACCGGCTTTTTCCAATGTAAACGGAATGACCGTTGTCGGGTTGAAAGGGTTCGGATAGGCCTGACCCAGTTCGAAAGACAAGGGTGTCAGAACATTCCGTACACCGACGGTATAGTCATTGCTGTCCAGGATCACGATCGGGAATGATACGCCCGCATTAGGGATTGATGAGGTATATAATATCTCATCTTCCGGATCATCATCCATGTTGGCAACATCGATCACATTCCAGAAACCGCTGGTACCGGGTGCGAATTCTTCACTGGACGTATCGGCAATGGTCAATTCCCAGTTGGCCGGATCGGTAATGTCGCCGCTGCCCTGATATTCAACACGGAACATCATAGCATTGGGAGGACCCGAAAAACGTGAACCGAAAATAAAGTCAATATTGCCATCATTATCAATATCGCCCTGTGCGCCGCCGCAGATACGGCCACCGTTAAGGTATTCTTCCACCGACAGATCGAACAAAGGTGTTCGGATCAGTGTATCACCGGATTCCTGAAGCAGCCAGATATTCCGTGTCGCATCTCCGTAAAGATACTCACCCGCAAGGATCTCGATATTTCCGTCTCCGTTGATATCCGCAGCCTGCGCGCAATCAAAGGTAATGCCGCCCGGCAGGGGGTCCATGGAGGAATATACATATTCACTGCCATTCCAGGACACTTTTGATATTTTCGCTTCGCAGAAGAAATAGGCGCTGTTCTCGATCACAGCCACATCCCATTTATTGTCGGCATCATAGCTCGGCAGTTCCTTTTCCGAAAAATCAAGTGTCCATGTTTCCGAAAAATCACCGTCATCGGGAATATCATCCACGGAAGCAATGATAATACGCATACCGGATGCGCGGCTGGCAAGAATAAGCTGATCTTTGCCGTCGCCATTCAGGTCAGCCACTTTCATCGAGATCGGACGGATATTTTGATTATCCGCATCGGCTATGGTCCAAACACTGTTCGGTTCCCATTTTCCCGTGACCGGATTCTGTACGCCAAAATTATCGCTGTCACCACCTTCATGTTCGTAAACCCAGATACGGTAAGGGTTAGGACTACTGGCGGTCGTCCAGTTCACGATCCCCCAGATAAGTTCCATTTTTCCGTCACCGTCAAGATCTGCTACGGCCAGGGTCGGCCAGGTGTTCTGAATGATATCCGGAGTAAAGTCCTGTGCATTCGCGGACCATACAACCTCGAATTCTTCCTCACCATAAGGACGTTCCAGCTTATAGATGCGCGGCACGATCTCGGTTGGACTGTCAGCCCAGTTATCGTTGACCATATAGATCTCGATGTTGCCATCACCGTCTATATCATAACCGGCAACCAGGTTACCGATACCGCCGTTATTCAATGAATCTTCCGGGACCGGAATGATGGAAGCCCGGGGAATCACTGCCAGCGCAAGTCCCGTACCAATGATCAGTACGAGTAAAAGACGTAACAAGTTCTTCATAGTGTTTCTCCTTTTTTATTGATGAACAGTTACTTACATATTCAAACCCAATGACAGGCGATTGGTCACACCGAGATGTCCCATCATTGAGATGGCATAATCCAGCGTGATCATGTTCCATTTCAGACCGAACCCGGTGCTGAAACCGCCCTCATAGGCTGTCAATCTATAGCCCATACGCAGGAATACCGTGGCATCGTACGCATATTCTATACCGATATTATATTGCTCGACATTGTCGTTGGGATGTACCATGTCCAATGCCGCGATCATTTTATTCGGACCTGCTTCAAATACATCGATAACAGCCCCTAAACGGAAGGTCATGGGAAGCGACCAGTAATCGAAGGGCAGCTCGGTATTGGTCAGATAACTGTCGGAATTACTGTAATTGATATAGCTGCCGCTGAATTGTACTTTATTGGAGAAGTTCAGGATGCTCATCCCGATCTTCAGATTCCGGAAAGGTGCGCGGTAGATCAGTCCCACATCCCAGGCAAGGGTCGTATATCCGTTCGCACCGTATTTTTCCTTGACCAGTTTAGCGGTCAATCCCATGGACACGCGGTCGGTCAGATAGCGTCCGTAGGTCAGACCGATTGCATAGTTCGTCATTTGCAGCATTTCACCGATGCCATTGGGGTCTTCGACGGTGGTGATCTCCATTTCACCGAAATTGACATATTTTGCATTCAGCGAAAATGTTCCGATGCGGGGATCCGCGTAGGCATAGGACAGAGCACCCACATGAATACCTGCGGGCCATTGATTATAGGCTGCATAGAGATCATTGGACCCGGCATCCACAACACCCGAAGGATTCCAGAATACCGCTCCGGACCCTTGCGTCAGAGCTGTCACAGCTTCTCCCATAGCCACTTCCCTGCCCCCCACACCAATGGTGAGGAACTGTGCGGTAGATGTGCCGATCGGTGCAAAAGGTTCTTCTGCATAGCTGTTAAGGCTGAATGCGATCAAAAGTAACAGTATAATTATTTTTTTCATTATTGTCTCCTGCCTTACCGTATGATAACGAATTTACCGGTTGTCTTACCGTACTGCACCGAAGTGACCGTATAAAGGTACACGCCGGGTGCGGCATTCTGGTTGTTCCGGGTCACCAGATTCCAGATCGCGGTTCCCGCACTCTTGTCCGGTACGGTTTCATAGGGACCGGTGATCCGCGGATCGGAAGCCGCGACCTGAGCCACATAATCGCCGTCCAGCGTATAGATACGGACAATGGCATCTTCCGGCAAATTGATGAACATCAGCTGATGTTCCCAGGGGGAGGTCCCCAGGCTCGGGATCGGATTGTTCCAGCTCGCCGAACCGATATAGGGATTGGGAACGACCCGTACGTTCTCCAGTGTAAGCGCTGCCGGCGAAGTAGGTGTCATCGCTTTAAAAAGCGCTTCACTGCTCATAAGGGTTCCGTATCCGGGGACTTCTGTACTGATCGTCTGAAGGCAATAATAGTAATCGAAACCAAAACGTGGCGTGGTATCACGGTAGGCATAGATACCGCTGCCTCCCAGATTGGCCGGCGGCGGCCAGGTCGTATCGGCGGCTGTTTGAAACAGCGCGATCTCATCCCAGATTAAAGAGCCGTTCGGCATTTTCCGGTTGCTGCGGATCAAGCGATACCCCCCGAACTTTTCATGAAATTCGGCATTATCTTCCCAGATAATATCAACTCCCATATAATTGCCGTCATCGTCGACCGCCTCCACAAGATAAAATTCCGTAGGCGGTGCCATCAGTGCATCAAAATCCACATTATAATCATTATCGACAATGTACTGCGCCAGGAACATGATCTTATTCAGTTCGATCAGTGAATACACACCTCCGTGCAGCTGATCACCGCCGACACCGTACGCGATCGTAACAACAATGGAATCGCCGGCCTTTAGGGTATCAAGTGAACCGTAGCTGGTCAGCGCACGGTAATCCTGCGGCATGAAATAACCGTTTTTCCACTGGGTATACTGCGGGTTGACAGCTTCTTTAATATTATGAAATTCATTAATGTTAATGTAATCGTTCCAGCGGGAATCATCATCCTGCGGATCATCGTGGATCGTACAGGTCACATAGGACTTGGGAGCCAGATAGGGAACGGATTTCAGCATACGCCAACCGAGAAAACCGGCGCTGTTGAAGGTACCGTCCACATCCGGGTTACCGAAATCGTCATCCAGATTGTCGAAATCGTAGAACTCCGGATCAAGCAGAGAGGTATCCAATCCCCAGTCTTCGGCCTTGAAATCCGGATTGTCACCATCCCACATAAAGGTCAGCATACTGTCCAGAGGGAAGGTCTTCAGTGTATCAAGGATCCAGGGTTCACGTTCAACCTGACGGCGCATATAGGGTACCAGGGTAACCCATTCCCAGCCCTCATACCAACCGTTATATTCCGCATTACGCGCGTCTGTTATCTGAAATAAGGAATAGGCATTGCTGAGAGCATGATCGTCCTGATTTACGCGCGGCCCCTCGACGGGCCAGTCCGCCCGGCGTGCGATATCGCCGTCAAAACGGAGTGTAAAGGTAAAATTATAAAGATCGCGCTGAAGGTCCGGGATATAATCGCTATTCGTATCCAGGCCGACATTCTTGATGGTATATTCCACAATGATGAAATCATGGGCCAGCGGATTGCTCCAGGCATGCGTGCGTTCCTTGACGGTAATTCCGAGGTTCTTATCACCCGAACTGGATTTCGGCTGATGCACATCCCAGTATTTGGTGTAGGTCTGCTGCTCGGCGCGCGTGCCCGGTTTGAATACATGGATGGAATCAATCGGTTCCAGTTCACCATCACGCGGATTCAGGACACTGTATTTGATGGTCGCACCATCCTGAAAACCTGCCGAAAGCCAGATATCGGCGGAATACAGATAGGAATTTCCCGATCCGCCGGGCCATTCGCAGGAAGGCGCGGGAGCCGTATAGCTCGGGTCGCCGAACCTCCCGAAATTTGTGATCCGGTCCCAGAGTCTGCCGATCCTATGTACAAAATAATCATAGGATACCATCGGATTTTGTGCCTGAACGGCGCTAAACGCCATCATAAACACAAGGAATACAATAATATATGTTTTATATAATCTCATTCACTTCTCCTTTATCCTTAAAACTGGACCGAAAATCCGGCACGGAACTGGCGCGGACTGTTATACACTTCCGGGTTGTAGATATAGGAATAATCCACATCCTGTCCCACGATCGCTGCATCGCCGCGCAGATTATAATGCTGCGTGGATCCGATATACGAAATGTACATATTATTAAAGACGTTGAACACATCCAGGAACATGTCAACCTTGACAAAGCGCAGATCCAGGCGCCGGTTCAGACGCAGGTCCATCTTATTTCTCCATGGCAGACGCAGGTCATTGGTCTTACCCGTTCCATAGGATGAATAGGGTGATCCGCTGTTCATATTCAATTGAAAATTCACACGCCAGTTACGTAAGAGTGGGGACAGGTACGAGGGTGTACGAAGAGTAATATTGGCGTTAATCGTATGCGTCTGATCGAAATTGAGTGGGAACATTTTCTGGTCTTCACCGAACAGGGGTGCATTGTAGTCATTATATAAACGGCCCTGCGCACTGGAAAAAGTATAATTGACCGATGCGCCCCAATATTCGGTCAGCGCTTTGTATAAAGCGAATTCTACACCTTTGATGTTCGCATAATCGGCATTGACATAAATATTTCCGTCACTGGGGGCATTTATAAATACGTACTTCTGATAGTTCATCAGATTTGTCACGTCTTTATAATAACCCGTTACGGATCCTTTGAGGGTCGGTGAGAAAAGGTGTTCCAAACTGATGTCATAGGAAACCGTTTTCTCGGGTTCAAGCGATGGGTTACCGATATAGTTACCGGTTGCCGTCAGATTATCGTATCTCAGGTTCCGGTAAAGATAGTAACTGTCCGGACGCTGGAAATAATGTCCGTAGGTGAACATGACCTTGTCACGGTCGGTGATCGGGAATGAAATACCGAAACGCGGACTGACCTGATGTTTGGGTTTTGCCACTTGCGGGTCCTTCAGGATCGGAAGTCCGTTTTCATCGACCAGACCATATGGGTCTCTGAAATCTCCGGGATAAATGACGGGATCGCCGAAACCGCTGGGATTGAAATAATCGTAACGTATACCCACCAGCGCCACCATACCTCTGAATTCCATTTTATCCTGGATGTAGACTCCGAAATCAATATTGTCTTCCGCCCAGATATCGGTACGGAAATATGTACGTGAATAAGATGTGTCTACCGGGTTGAACATGGTGGTTTGCCATGCAATGTTCGTTACATTCATGTTATTGTGCGTAAAGTCAAATCCCCCGCGCACCTGATGATTCTGTGTCAGCTGCGATTCAATGTCAAATTTTACCTTATTGACAATAGAGATTTGTTCCCGGTATCCGGGATCGTCACCGGAGATCCACCATAAATTATCCTCTCTCACCCGGTCTATATAATGCGGACCCGGACCGTCATAATCCCAGTTCAGGAATTCTTCCGTGTCCCCGTCGTTATCGCGGTCCTCCACATCCCGCACGCCGTAGAAATATTTTGATACCATATTCTGGTATTTTAAGTCATAATAGGTCTTTGAGTTGATCTGATGCGTAAAAGCGGCATTCAGCGAGTGTGCGCGACGAACATAATCCCAGAGATGGTCCATAATACGATAGTCCGTATATACTTCCTTAAAAATGATCTGATCGTACCAGGTGATCGTATCGCCGGCGACAACCACATATTCCGTACGGCCGATACGGTAAGAGGTATCCTGGTACGCACTGGGATCTTCTACATAGCGGTAAATGATCGCCGTATCCGTCTTTGCCGTGGGTGAAGGATTGGGATCATAAAACCGTTCGCTTACCCAATACTCATCAGGCGGACCGTATTTTGAAGCGTAGATATAAAAATCGTTCGATTCGCTTTCGGAATACATTCCGCTGACCGTCAGTTTCATTTTATCCGTCAGCTTGGCGGTCACCTTCCCGTAGTATTTATTGCTCCAATAATTATTGTTGATAAAGTAATCCTGTTTTTCGTTCGTTCTGTCCGCAGAAAGTGCAAAGGTAATACGATCGCTGTTCGGAATAACCGGACCGCTCAGACTCAGGCGCAGGACATTCTGCAATTCATGCTGGTATTTGAGTGTATACCAGCGGTCCTCGCGCGGCATGATCAGTTCTCTCAGTGAATCCTGGTTTGCCGTCTCGGGGAACTGCTTCAGGGTCTTTTCTTTGAATTTGTCCAATGGCATCAGAAAATCGTTCATAGCGGAACCGAAATCCGTGGTCATGACAGTTGCACGGCCGCTGAGTTTGCGCCCGCCGGCATCGGTAGCAACGTTGATCACACCGGATTGCACATTCCCGAATTCAGCACTCAGACCGCCCAGCGAAACCTCCATTTCGGAGATCGCTTCGGTCGGGAGTCCGAGTGTAAATCCACCCGTACTGCCGGAATAAGCAGCGGCGGGGTCACGTACCGGCATACCATCGATCACGACCAGAACTTCACCGGTCCGTCCGCCGCGGAAGTGTGACCCGACCACACCGGGCTGGTTCTGTGCAATGCTCATGAAATTGTCGATCGGCTGGACCTGCATTTCCTCTGCAGTTACATTATGGGTCGAAGCAAATGAATCATCCCGCAGCAAGGAACGCTGTGCAACCACGACCACTTCTTCCTGACCTATCGCCTGTACTTCGAGCTCCACATCCAGTTCGGTTGTCAGATTAATATTAACCTGTATGTCCGTAATGCGAACAGGCGCATAACCCACATAACTGACACGGGCTTCATAAACGCCGGGATCAACATTGAGGATCGCATAATAACCGTTAATATCCGTGGCGGCACCTATGTTCGTCGCCCTGCCGCCGGAAAGGATCACGATATTCGCACCGATCAGCGGTTCTTGTGTTCGCATATCACGAATGATACCGGATATCTTGCCGGAAGTGGTCGCAAATACGCTCTGCGCCGTCATAAGGCAAAATATAAAACACAGAAAAATTTTCAACCCACATCTTCTCATATGTACTTCCTTCCCTTATTCAGGTCATTTTTTTACTGTTAGTAACCACATAACTAATATTAGTATTTAAAGTAAGCAAAAGATGGAAACTTTTCAACAGTTTTTGTGCGCATTCCCCTTTTTTTTTATTAACTTTAATAAAGTTAGGAGATATGTATGAGTAAACAGCTTAAAATTTCACATGTTGATATCTACCCCTTTAATGTCAGCAGCGAGCATGTCTTTAAGATCGCAACGATGACCGTTTCCGGAGCACAGAACGTACTGATACGTATCCGGACAGCAGACGGTCTTGAAGGGTGGGGTGAAGCAAGTCCTTTCCGTGCGATCGTTGGAGAAACACAAAAGATCAATCTTACGGCCGCGCTGGAGATCCGGGATTTGATGATTGGTAAAAATCCTCTTGAATATGCAGCCCGCGTAAGGGAAATGGACGCTTTCCTTCCAAGGAACAGCACGATCAAAAGTGCTTTTGATATGGCTTTATACGATCTGGCGGCCAAACATGCCGGACTTCCGCTTTACGCTTTCCTTGGCGGGGAGAAACGGGAAATGGAAACGGATCTCACCATGGGTATCGGCGATCTTGAAAAAGCCGGCGAGGATGCCATGAAGATCGTTAAAAAAGGTTTCCGCAAGATCAAGACCAAGGTTGGTATCGATCCCGAGGAGGACGTCCTGCGTCTGCGGATGATCCGTGAAGCGGTGGGTCCCGATATCAAGATACGCATTGATGCAAACCAGGGATGGGACCGCGTTACGGCGGTCCGTTGCCTGCATCAAATGGAAGAACTGGATATCGAGATTTGCGAACAGCCGGTACGACGGCATGATCTGGAAGGTATGCGCTATATTTCTCAACATACATCCATTCCCATCATGGCGGATGAATCGGTATTCTCACCCGAGGATGCCCTTGAGGTGATACGCATGCAGGCCGCCCCGATGATCAATATCAAATTATCCAAATCCGGCGGAATAAAAAATGCTATTATGATCGCCAATATCTGCGAAGCGGCCCATATCCCCTGCATGACAGGCTGTATGTCGGAGTCCGGACTTGCGAATACCGCCTTTTGTCACTTTGCCATGGCACATCCGGTGGTGAAATATTTTGATCTGGATGCCAATGTGGGGCATCTCGATGAACCTATCATCGGCGGGGTTTCCATAGAGAACGGTATGATCCGTTTCCCGGATGATATGATCGGTATCGGAGCGTATCCGGATCCGGATTTCATTAAAAAAATGAAATCTCTTTAACAATAATAATATGCATGAAAATAAAAAGGGCGCAAACAAAAGCGCCCTTTTTGTTCTTCTGTTCGTTCATTCGGCCATTTTTTTGATCTCTCCGCGAACCATCGTGATCTTGATATTGTAATCTTCATCAAAAACCACAATATCCGCATCACGGCCGGGCATAATATAACCTGTCTCGATCTGCCGGCTGATCACGGTGGCAGGATTGCAGCTTGCCATTCGCAAGGCATCATCCAAAGGTATTTTCATATCCTCCACCAGATTGCGTACGCCCCGGATCATCGTCAGAGCGGATCCTGCGATCGTTTCGTCTTTTTTGCGTACAAAAAGACCGTTCTTGCAATAGACTTCCTCATTATTGGCCATAAGCTTCCCGGATGTCTGTCCGGTAGGTTTGAGCGCGTCCGTGATAAGAATGATCTTATGGACCGGCTTAACACGCTCCAGAAGTTTCACGATCGCGGGATGCAGATGATAACCGTCGGCAATGATCTCACAGGCAATATTAGGATAGATCATGATCGCCCCCACCACACCGGGATCGCGGTGATGAAGACGGCGCATGGCATTAAAGAAATGCGTTGAGTGTAAAATACCCGCCTGTACGGCTTCCATCATGTCTTCATAGGTTGCATCGGAATGACCCGCCGCCATGACAATCCCTTTTTTGGCGCAATAAAGGGCCAGTTCGTGTATTCCTTTCAACTCGGGAGCAACCGTCATGATCGCGATATGTCCCCCCGCCGCTTCGGTGTATTGCTCCATTTTTTTGATATTGACCGGGATCATATATTTCGGATTCAGTGCGCCGTGTTTTTCACGTGATATGAACGGACCTTCAAGGTTTGCACCAAAGATGCGCGCACCCTCCTCTTTCCCGATAGCATCCCGGATCGCTGAAATACAGCGTATGAATTTATCATGTTCCTGTGGATACAATGTGGGACAAAATGCCGTCACACCGTAATTGACCAGGGCCTTGGACATTTCAAGGATGGATTCCACACTCCCGTCCGAAGTATCGTAACCATGGATACCGTGTATGTGCGTATCGATAAATCCCGGCGCGATATATGCACCGTTCACATAGATCATCGTTGTATCTTTCGGCAAGTTGAGTTTGCTGAGCTTTTCGTTTCCTACCACATCCGAGACCTTACCGTCGCGGATGATAACGGATGTATGCGGAACCATGGCAATGCCGGTAAAAACCGTTCCATTGCGTAAACAGATCGTCTTACTCATAATTTCCTTTCTTCTTAGTGCCAAAAATGTAAGCTTTTACAGTAAATAATGAAAGAAAAATGCATTTTTTCCGATATGAATTGAAAATATTTTTTGGAAGGGTCTTTTGTGAACAGATGGCTCAGCGCTCAAGCAGATAGGATCGGAACATACTGAACGATGCAGGCATTTTCAATGACCTTTTTTCTTTTTCCATTGCTTCCCGCAATACCTCTGGCATGTCCGTTGTCAGTCCCGGAACGGAATTTACCACATCCATGAACTTCGCCGGATGTGCCGTTTCCAAAACGATACAAGCCGCCTCGGGATCGATATCACGAAGATAACGCTCCATACCGCAGCATCCCACCGCACCGTGGGGATCTGCAACATAATTATAACGTGCATATACATCACGCATCATTTCACGGGTCTCGTCATCGCTGAATGACCAGCTGAGAAGATCCTGACGCAGAAATTCCGGCGCGTATCCGTAAAGTTCCTCGATACGTGCAAAATTACTGGGATTACCGACATCCATGGCGTTCGAGATGGTATGAACGGTCGGCTGTGCTTTGTATTTACCTTCTTTCAGATAGCGGGTCAGACTGTCGTTCCGGTTGCAGGCCGCCACAAAACGTGCGACCGGCAATCCGGTCCGTTTGGCGATCAGTCCGGCGGTCAGATTACCCAGATTCCCGCTGGGGACGCAAAAGACCGGTTTCCTGTCGTTCCCGCTACGTTTGAGTTGCGCGTACGCATAATAATAGTAGAAGCTCTGCGGGATCAGGCGTGCAAGATTGATGGAATTTGCCGAACTCAGCATCATTTTCGCATTCAGTTGTTTATCCGTAAAGGCTTCTTTGACCAGTGCCTGGCAATCGTCAAAACTGCCCTCGATCTCCAACGCCGTGATATTGCCGTCCAGGGTAGTCAGTTGCTGTTCCTGTATGGAACTCACCTTCCCGGAGGGATACAAGAGCAGCACATCGATACCGTCAACATTATGAAATCCGTTCGCGACTGCCGAACCCGTATCACCCGAAGTGGCGACCAGAACGGTCAACTTTTTATCGGATCCCTGAATATAGTATCCCATCAATCGTGCCATGAAGCGGGCACCTACATCCTTGAATGCCAGTGTGGGACCGTGGAAAAGCTCAAGAATGTATCGCCGTTCATCCAATTTGACCAGCGGGGTATCAAAGGTAATGGCCTCATCCACGATACGGATGATATCACCGGAAGGCAGATCGTCGCCCAGAAGGGTCAGTGCCGCCGAAGTTGCGATATCGCGGAAACGCAGAAGATGGATATTCTTAAAAAAATGGCGCGGCATGGCCGGGATATCTTCCGGCATATACAGACCCTTATCCTCCGGCAAACCCTGAAGCACGGCTGTTCGCAGGTCCACGGGTTCTATTTTATGGTTCGTACTGTAATATTTCATGCTTTCCTCTTCTGTAATGTATCGCGCCCAAAGATACGACAGATTTTATATTATGAAAACAGAAACCTGCAAGATGTTCCATGGAATAATTATTTTGAACCTTCATGTTTTTAACTGCATTTTACAGTAAATGGCTGTAAGTTTACGTTAGTTGGTATTATGCGAAAAGGCACTGTCATGCGGAAAACGATTGTTATATCTTTTGCCCTGATCCTGCTCATATCCTGTGCAAGTACGCCCTCTCCCGGCAGACCCGCAAATGATCCTCGGCTTATGCAGTATCAGGATCCGGAACGGCTTCTGGAACTGGTCGAACGACCCGAAGCGGATATACGCATTATAGATATACGTTCCGCAGAGGAGTATGCGAAGGGCCATATTCCCGGTGCGGAGAATATTCCCGACACGGAAATACTGGAGCGTCTGGAGGAACTCCCGGTGGATCAGTATTTTATCTTCTATTGCACTAGTGGTGCACGCGTAGAAAATATATTTAAAGAGCTCCGTGCCCGGGGTTATGCACGCATTCTCAACTGGGGCGGGATCATGTTCTGGCCGTATGAACGTGTATCCCTCAATACCGAACGCCAGTGATCATAATCTAAGGAGATCGGTATGAAAATATTTTTAAGAATGATTATCTGTCTTGTATTCATCGCTATGATGTTGAGTTGTTCAACCGGTTATATCTCTTCACCGGAAGCGGAGAGTTTGAAAAAGTACCTTGAACCGGAAAAACTCTTGGAACTGACGCAAGATCCCGACCCCGATATCTGGATCATCGATGTACGTCCCGCGGGTGCTTACAGATCGGGACATATTCCAAGCGCAAAAAATTATCCTTCGTCCGAGATCATGCAGCGACTGAATGAGATCCCCAAAACGCAATATCTGATCTTTTATTGCGAGACCGGCGGCAGAGCGCAGTCGGTCATCAAAAAGATGGAAGAAAAAGCGTATACGCTTATGATGAACTGGGGCGGGAACACCCGCTGGCCTTACGAACGTGAAAAAGATGATAAATCCGAATAAATAATTATGCTTAATAGTAGTTTCTTAGGCTATTTTGAAAAATATTCTTCACTCGCCGCATCAGCGACGACGCGTTAAAAAAATCCGATGAGTGAACGTGAAAAAATACTTAGGTTGAGCGAAGCAAGACCATTTAAGTATTTTAGTGAACGAAGAGGATTTTTAGCTAAAGTCGCTTTAGCGGCTGACTTTCTTTTGCTTCTTTTCTTGTATATTGATTTCAGTAATGAAATCTTTTTTTCTTACATTAAAAAGTCTGCCGTCTACGGCCATAGACGGCAGAGACCTGTCAAGATTGCTTCTTTTCTGTAAGCTCTCTGCATTACGAACCAAAGCTAAGGTCTGACAGGTTTTTCATATTAACTCGAACCGTTGCCAGAACCGCAAACCGAGTTCGCATAAGCAAGAAGGAGTCAACATGAACAATTTAAATCTTTCCTATTGTGGTATCGATGTATCAAAAGATCATCTGGATACAAAATGCAGAAACAATGTAAATCGTTATGATAACACAATCAAGGGAATTAAAAAACTGGCCAAGGAGAATCCAAACGCACATTATGTTTTAGAGTCAACCGGTGGTTATGAAAGATTAGCAGCCTGGACACTCATGAACGATGGTTACAAAGCAAGCATAATAAACCCAAGACGTATCAGAGATTATGCTAGAGCTATGTCCATTTTAGCTAAAACAGATAAGCTAGATGCTGATGTTATTGTTAAATATGCAGAGGCCGTTCATCCTCGAGAGTCCCAGTTACCATCAGAAAAATATAGACATTTTGTTGCTGTTATGGATAGAAGATGTCAACTAATTAAAATGAAAGGTGCTGAAGAAAATCGTTTAGGATCATGCGCGGATACTGATACAAAAAAGTGCGTCAACGAGGTGATCCAGTATTTTAATCAGAAAATTAATTTACTGGAAAAAGAAATATTATCACTGATCAAAAACGATGAAAAAATGAAAGAAAGATCAGAAATCATGCAGCATGTAACAGGAATTGGAATCATAAGCGCAGCTTATATTTTAGCTTATCTACCGGAAATTGGAACACTAAACAAAAAAGAAGTTGCTGCTCTACTCGGAGTTGCTCCTTTTAATCGAGATAGTGGATCTTTGAGTAAAAAGCGCTGTACTTATGGTGGACGTAAGAAGTTAAGATCTGGACTTTATATGGCTACAGTTTCTGCCACAACACACAATAAACATCTGCGTGATTTTTACTGCCATTTGATAAATGATAATCATTGTAAGGAAAAAGTCGCAAGGATTGCCGTGATGAGAAAAATGATCATTGCAATCAATTCATTGATGAAAAATTCTGATTTTGAACTTGATTCTTAACACCGTTGCTTTGGTCAGCAAAGAAAAGAAGTGGACCTTTTAATTCACAAGATATATTTATTTACTGCAGTGTAGTGTTAAATATTACTTCCTAATATTCAATTATTTGTAATGTATTTAGCCTAAATTTCTGCCATTAAGCTAATAATTATTATTTTATCCCATTGCTTTTTTAGAACCTTTCCGGTCATTATTCAAAATCTTACTTTATAGAACCTTTGCTCCGTTTGCATTGATCCCGGAGATATAGGTCTCATTCTGAACATGATGTGCCGTATAAACCGCTCCCATGGCCTTTGCGGCTTCCTCAGCGGCCTTTACTCCGTTACAGAGGGCAAAGATACTGGGGCCGGACCCGGAGATACCGCAGGCCAGCGCACCGGCCGATATTGCCGCTTCTTTTACTTCATCAAGGTAAGGGATGAGATGCTTTCGTGCCGGTTCCGCGATCAGGTCGATCATGGAACGCGCAATGAGATCCATATCACCCTGCTGCAATCCGGCGATGAAGGCTGCCAGGTAACTGCTTTGGCGGACGGCAAGGTCCAGAGGAACGGATGCGGGCAATGCGGCGCGCGCATCCCGTGTGGCGACCGCCACATCGGGATGAACGACGGCACAGCGGAGTCTTTCGGGATAAGATATAGATATAATATCAAGCGGCTCATAACTGCGGATAAGGGTGATACCGCCCAGCAGTGCCGGCGCCACGTTGTCCACGTGGGGCGCGCCGCATGCCAGCCGCTCCCCTTCCATGGCAAAGGGCAGTAGTTCTTTTCTTGTGAACGGATACCCAAAGAAAGCATTTGCGGCAACCGCCGCCGCAACGGCGCTCGCTGCACTGGAACCCAGTCCGCTTTTCAGCGGCAATCCCTTTTCCAACCGCAGTTCGAGCGCGTCATCGCGCCCCAGCGCTTTTAACATGTGCAAGACAACAACACCGGCAACGTTCTCATCGGCCTTCAGGGGTAATTTCCCATTGTCACCTTTAATATCCGAAATATGCACACCGGGTACATTTCCTTTTTTAAGGTAAACCGTATCGCCCGGAGATGATAAAGCCATTCCCAGGCAGTCAAATCCCACGGATACGTTCCCGATGCTTGCCGGAGCAAATGCACAAATTTCATTCGGCATCAAGATATCCTTTTTTAACAAGCAGTTCGGCATTGAGAATGGCACATCCCGCCGCCCCGCGAATGGTATTGTGCGACAATACGGTGAATTTATGGTCCAGTACGGCACAATCGCGTAAACGACCGATACTGACCGCCATTCCCTTTCCTTCATCCCGGTGCAGACGCGGCTGCGGATAACGGGGATCATCGAAATAACGGAAAACGGGATTCGGTGCTGATGGCAATTCCAGTTCCTGAGGAACACCGGCAAAATCCCGCCATGCGGCAATAATATCCTCTTTTGCGGCACGCGTTCTGAGTTTTACACTGACGGATTCCGCGTGTCCGTCCACCACTGCGACCCGGTTGCACTGGGCGCTGACGACCATATTGGCGAAATCGACTTTATTGTCATTCAGTTTCCCGAATATTTTCAAAGTTTCGATCTGCATTTTCTCTTCTTCACCGGAAATATAGGGAATAACATTATCAAGGATATCCAGACTGGATACACCCGGATAACCCGCACCCGACAAAGCCTGCATAGTGACAACGGATACTTTTTCCACACCGAAAATATCATGCAAAGGTTTCAGTGCCATGGTCAGTCCGATCGTGGAACAGTTGGGGTTGGTCACGATCATTCCCTTATGGCTTTGTTTTTTGACCAGTTCCAGATGTTCGGGATTGACCTCTGCGATCAGAAGCGGTACATCATCGCGCATACGATGGTTTTTAGAGTTCGATATCACAATGTAACCCGCTTCGGCAAAAGCCTCTTCAATGGGACCGGCTACCGCTGCATCGAGTCCGCTGAATACGATACGGCAAGGCAGATCGGGTGTGCATTCCAAAACCTGCATATTCGCAATACGCGATGGCAAAGGTGCTTTCTGGAACCAGTTTGCCGCATGTTTATATAATTTGCCCGCAGAACGCTCGGATGCGGCCAGAGCGTTTATGACGAACCAGGGATGATCCTGTAACAATTCGATGAATTTTTGCCCCACACTTCCGGTGGCACCCAAAATACCGACCGGTATTCTTTTTTCATTGTATGTCATATCCTGTTCCTTATTAATCTATACTATTGTTATTATTATGCTTATATATTTCCAGTGATCGCAAGGATATCCGACATGATGCCGCCGGCGGTCACGACCGCACCGGCACCTGCTCCTTTGATGACCAGCGGATTGATGGGATAACGGTCCGAATAGATCGCTACGATATTGTCGGGACCCGATAAATGATAGAAGGGGTGTGTACTGTCGATCTCCTTGACGGAGATGGCGATCTTTCCATCCTGGATATCGGCAATATAACGCAGTACCTTCCCCTGCTTTTCCAGAGCGGTCATGCGTTCATGCCATGTTCCGTCTTCTTTTTCCAGCTCCGCAATGGCTTTTTCAAGGTTTTCCGCCTGCCGGCAGGCTTCCGAAATAAGTGGTTGGGGCACGGAGTCTTTCATTTCAAGCGGATAACCGATCTCCCTGGCCAGGATCAGGGCCTTGCGGGCGACATCCATTCCCTGCAGGTCCTCCCGGAAATCCGGTTCTGTATACCCGTTCTCCATGGCGGTCCTTACGACCTGACTGAAGGGTATCTCCGCGGAAAATGTATTGAATATATAACTCAGCGTTCCCGACAGGATGGCTTCAATACGCCGCACGGTATCACCGGTCTCCAGCATACTGCGCAAAGTGGAGATCACCGGCAGTCCGGCCCCGACCGTTGCTTCGTATTTATATTGCACAGGTCCCTTCCTGGACAGTTCGCGCAAGGTCTTATAGTATTCCAAAGGCGCTGTATTCGCGATCTTATTGGGTGTGACCAGCGATACGCCCATGGCGAGGATGTCATGATAGCGTGCCGATATATCCGTACTCGCGGTGCAATCGACACAAATTTTCCGCGGTGTGGGATCCAGTTTGAGTTTTTTCAGGAATTTTTCAAGATCCGCCTTTTCGCCTTGTTTTTCTAGCATCTCCGATATCCCGGCGGGGTCTATTCCTGCCGACCGATAAAGCATTTTTCTGCTGTTCGTGACGGCATTCAGCTGCAGATCACTGTCTTTCAGCAGTCCCGCAAGCGCTGTGGCGACCAAGCCTGTGCCGATCAGATATACTGCCGTCTTTTCCTTGATAGGGAATAGTGCACGATGCAGTGCGTTGATCGCGGCATGTTCGTCTTGCCGGTCAATGACAATGGAAATATTGCGCTCGGACGAACCTTGTGATATGGCTTTAACGTTGATCTCTTTTTGTCCCAAAGCACCGAATATCTTCGCCGCGATCCCGGGTCTGTGCTGCATCCTGTCTCCCACCACCGCAATGATCGCCGTTTCTTTTTCGGGCACGATGGCGTCGATCATACCAGCTTTCATTTCAAGCTGAAAGGTTTCTTCCAGACTTTCGCGTGCAATATCCGCTTTATCCGCGTCAATGGCAAAACAGATACTGTGTTCTGAGGAAGCCTGCGTGATAAGAATGATGTTGATCTCGTGCCTGGCAAGACAATCGAAGAGACGTGCGGATATGCCGCGTACACCGATCATGCCGCTTCCCTGAACACGGATCAGCGCCACATGATCAATGGATGCGATGCCCGTTGCGAAATAATCTTCCATGACCCCCTGCGGTGAAATGACGGTACCTGTATGTTCGGGATGAAAGCTATTCTTTATATGAATGGGAATATGCTTCTGCATTGCGGGGATCATAGTCGGCGGAAAGATCACTTTTGCCCCGAAGTGCGATAATTCCATCGCATCCTCATAACTGATGCTCGGGATGGGAAAGGCATCGGGTGTAACACGCGGATCCGCGGTCATCACACCATCCACATCGGTCCAGATAACAATATCATGTACATCCAGGGCAGCGGCAATGATCGAAGCGGTATAGTCCGAACCGCTGCGTCCCAGTGTTGTGGTCTCACCCTTTTTGGTGGAGGCAATAAAACCTGTAATAACCTGTGGAAGATCGTTGTTCAAAAAATATTCCCGTATCCGCTTTTCGCTTTCATCAAAGAGAACCCGCGCGGAACCGAAACGATTGTCGGTAATAATAATATTCCTGGCATCGCAGCAAGCATTCGCTGTACCGCGCGACGAAAGTGCCGAAGAGAACAGCAACGCACTGGCACGTTCACCGCAACTGAGGACAAGATCATGACCCGCCGGGGTTTTTTCGTGCAGCAGGCTGAATCCCCGTAAGGTATCGGACAGTTCATGGAATATCGTTTGGAGACCGGATAGTGCAGCACTGCGTTTATCGGGTTCCACTAAAACATGAACCACATCTTCATGTTTTTTCATGAGTTCCCGAATCATGGCTTCATATGTTTTATCGTCTTTGACTGCCTTATCGGCGATCCGTATAAGGGAATTGGTGGTGTCAGCCATGGCCGATACCACGGTCAGGACTTGCATACCCTCACGGATATACGACCCGATGATCTCCAGAGCCCGTCCGATACAGTCCGCATCTGCTAAAGAACTGCCCCCGAATTTTAAAACGATCTTCTGCATGTCTCCTCAATTTGTTAATAGTATGTAAAATAGAAATTATATCGGTATTTGCCAAAATATTCTGAATGATTTTCAATGTTTTTATAGAATTTCTGCTATTTTTATAATGAAAACATGTAATATTATCAGTGATCGGTAAAATTCCGAACAGAAAGACATATGGAGGATCCAGAATCCGGAGCGCAGGCACCTCAACCCGGCTACGTTCAGATAAATTGGAACTCACAGCCTTCGTCCGCCAGCCGGCGGACTACGGTATGACACGGTAAATAAACGCATCAACATAAAAGAGCTCCCATCCGAAGACGAGAGCTCTTTTTATTTTGCTTGTTTGCTTGTTTGCTTATTAGCTTATTTGCTCATTTCATTAATGCGATCTTCTGCACATGCGCCGCATCATTCACGCGGATATGCACAAAATAGATACCCGTAGACAGGCGGGCGCCATCGATCTTCAGATCGTGTGAACCTGCCGGCATCATACTGTTTTGCAGTTCGATCAGCCTGCGTCCCTGCAGATCATACAATACGGCCGTTACTTGTGCGTTCCTGCCCAGATTCAAGGGTATAATGCTCACCGGATTGAAGGGGTTGGGATAAGCCGCACCGATGCTGAAGTCCATGCCGATATTTCCGCTTTGGACCGTAACTTCGATCTCCCGGTCCGTATGCAGAACTTCTTCTCCTCCCAGACTGACATCCGCCAGCACATACTTGTAACCCACACCCGGGATCACATAGTTGTCCGTATAATGGTAGCTCTGCGGTTCACTGGTCGTACCCGCACCGTCCAATGCGGCGATCACTTCCCCGTTACGATAGATAAGAAAAGCTGCATTATTCGTTTCCGAGGCGGTGTGCCAGTTCAACTGTACCGTGCCATTCACTGTTTCTGCCGTGAAAGAAGCAAGGGTGATGGGTAGCGGTGTGTCATCGCCTTTGGTAAAATAAGCCGTATAATAGCCTTCGACCGGATCAGTGACTGCGCTTTGTGCCGCAATTTTTCCGAATTCCCTTTCTCCGATTCCGGAATCATCTTTCCTAACCTCAAAATAGACATTCAGTGTGCAGACCCCATCTTTTAAATCACTAATATCCACCTCCCTGTCGGAAGCGAACATCCATTTGCTGTATGTCGGGAAATTTTCCTTATCATCAAGCACAAGAGGCATCCACTTGCCTTCTTCCTGTTCCGGTCCCTTAATACGATAAATTATACCTGCCTCTTGTCCCGTATTATCTTCCGAAAAGCAGGAAGCGTTTAGTGTCAGGGTACTGAAAGTGCCCAGGTCTGCATTTTGAAAATCCGGATCATCGGAATTATCGGATACGTTGTAGCTTATTCCGTTCACACATATTTTACTTTTTGTGATGGCACTTAGATTGGAAACACCTTTTATAAATGTCGCGGAATACGTCTCACCAACACTACCGTCATATACGGTTCCGGGATGAACGAAATCGCCACCCTCGCTTGTTGCAGTATAATAAATTTGGATTGTGCAAACACCTTTGAATTGCGATATATCAATTACCTGATAGTCATCTGTGTACTTCCACCTGTCATGGTGACTATCACCATCGATCCATTCTCTTTTCTCATTAAGCGAAATGGTTTGCCAAATTGAATGAGACTCACCATCAGAAATACAATAATGAAGCGTGGCATAATCCGCGGCCCCCGCTTTGATCGTGCGGCAGGTGGCACCGATGGTCAGTTTGTCGAATTGTCCCAGATCCGCCCCATGGAACGAAGGGTTCCCGAGGTCGGCACTGACATCATAATCTCTGGCATTGATGGTGATCCCGCCGGAGTACACCGATTCAAGCACATCATATACGGTATAATTCGCTATATAATACTGATTTAATGCAGGATCGTTGATGATCTCACCTCCCAGATGGATCTCATATCCGACACAGAATTCATATTCTCCGCCGGAGAGATTCTCTACTCCCAGATCCAAGCCTGCTGAACCCTCCATCTGCCAGACGGAAATGGTTTCACTACCCCGTTCGGCTACATCTTTCAGTCTTATCTTAATGGGTGTTTTTTGAGTTGAATTTCGTTTATACAGGAACATTACGCTGTCCGGTGTTAAGTTGCTGGTTCTGAACTCGGGATGGAAAACCAGGGACGTTACTTCACCGAAATCATGTCCGTCAAAGTCGGAATTTGCACTTTCCTTTGCAAAACAATTGTATTTTTCTTGTCCTTCTCCGTTCTTATCGGCATTGATATAGCTTCTATATGTATTGAAAACGGCCTTATAGGGATCCTTGAAATCTTCGGGATCATGATGCAGGGTCCCGGTAAAGTTCGCTTCAAAATAAACTTCAAGGGTATGATGCCCGGGTTCCAGTCCGGAAAAGTCGACTACGGTGCCCTCGTTTGTTTCCCAGATATCTTTTCCCTTTTGACCAAGCAGTATGTCAATAGAATGTGTACCATCAAGAATGCAAACCATTTTCACCTGATTAAAACCGATGTCCGGTGTAAGGGCAATTATCTCTCCCCCGACGATCAGATTGCGGCGGATACCAAAATTCTGACTGTTGAAGGACAAAGAAATCCCATCCGGATCGGAACAGTAATACTTTTCATATTCTTTTTCTGAAGAATAAATTCGGACATAGCTGTTACTCAGAACTTTTTCCGGGGTAATCTCCTCGGCCATAAGCGGTAACAGCACCATTACGGCAAGCATTGAAAACACGAACAATTTTTTCATACCGGACCTCCTTATTTAAAATCTAATCCAGATATCATTGCCTGATCAGTTACAATACATATGATATACTTTTCAAACATTCCATCATATATAACATGTGTTTAGTATATAGAAAATAGTAAACATCCCACCCAATCCATTAAAGCCCGGAAAGCGCATCTTTTTAATAGCTTATCCTGAAACTATCGTGATTATAAATATCAAAGAGAATTCTAAACTATTATTTGTTTAAAAGCAAGTAATAATTAACATTTGTTTAATAATCGTGATTTATTGTTAATAATTACGATCTATTATTAATAATATTTTACTTCCCAAGAGTCTTTAAACACAATTAGCATCAAATGTGTCTGTTTTGATTTATGCTTACAAATAATGACTTGTATGACATACTTACATGGTTTATATATATGAGTGCCTATTAATAAAGGTCATAGCGTATGACCAGGAGGTCATACTGTTCTTTATACTCACGTGCAGCGGAATAAAAGGCATACCAGTCAGACCGGGCGAATTCCGGAACAGGCTTGGCATTCAGTACGCGGCGCTGCGCATATTTTCTCTTACCGTAATCGGCAAAAGCATCCCTGATCCATTGATGGGGGTCATAATTCAGACCGGGGTCATCCCTGTCAAGTAAGTTATGATCAAGCAGGAACAATTTCCATGTCCGGATGGATTCCGCGCGCGAATACGGTTTGATCAACTGTTTCCTGAAAAGTTCTTCATCCCGGAAAGCCGGCAGATCTTCACATATTTCGGGATGTGCCTTTATAAAACGATTCAGAATAAGACGTATATGGTCGAATGCCTGAATATAGCGCTCGGGATTACGGATAAGTCCGCTGTCCTCAAAACGTGCAAAGAACGAAGTGCCGGTATCATATTTATAGCTCCACTCCGCGGAGGCGATATCCGGTAGTGTGCCGACATGACTGTGACTGTAGACCGGCATGATCCTTCCGAACAAACGCAGAAAAAGACCATCCACATAGCGGAGATAGCGTGCCAGTGTACGATCACGGATATCTCGGACACCTTCGCGCTTGTAACGTAATTTTTTTATACGGTTGCAGCGACCGATGATCCCACTGAACCCCTTATGCGAATAGGCATCTGCCAATACATGCAGAACGATACCCAACTGATAACTGTCACCCGATGCGAGGGCATGCTCAACAAGTGCATCCAGGATCGGAGAATCCGGGAAGGTCCGCATCCGTTGATAAAAACGTTCACCGCGGCAAGCGGGCACAAAATGGAACGGTACCAATTGCTCGACCATGGTACGATTCCGGTAAGTCCAGACAGTGGTAATGTGCGGACAGGTCGCAGCCTGATCAAGAAAACGTTTCTTTCCATGAACGTGACACTTTACGCCTCTGGGTACTCTTTTAAACGAAACACGTTCGATCAGTGCATCATCCACAAACTGCGAGGAATAGGCAATACGGCGGGATTCAACGCTTTTGATCCCCAGCATCCGGCACATGGCCAGAACGGCGTAATAATGACTTGATACATCCACGGCAAAAATATAGCTTATTAAAGGTTTTTGAACAAAGCATATTTTTAATATATATCCTGCAAAATACTGAATCATATGTGGTCCAATCCGCTGAATACGGACGATTGTTGATGAAATCTTATCTACATTTCAGCAGTTAATAAACGACAACATTGAGGATACCTATGGACAAAAATAAACACATTCTTATCACGGGAGCTAGCGGAACGATAGGTATGGCCTTGCTTGAAGAACTCCTACGTTCAAATACTCAATATCATATCATTGTATTCGATCAGGACAACAAGCATGTACGAAAACGCCTTGCACGATACCGGGATCGGATCACCTGTCATTTCGGCGATATATCCCGCGAAAATGAGATCGAAAAAATATGTGAGGGTCTGGATGTTGTCATCCATCTTGCCGCGGTGATCCCGCCACTTGCGGATGAGCAACCCGATCTGGCTTATCGGGTCAATGTGGAAGGGACCAAACATCTCCTTCGTGCTTTGGAAAAATACTCCCCATCGGCCTTTGTGCTGTACGCTTCATCCATCTCCGTATACGGCGACCGACTTAAGGATCCGGAGATCCGCATCGATGATCCCCTGCAATTAAGTGAAGGCGATATGTATGCAAATACCAAGATCGAAACCGAAAAACTTCTCCGGCAATCAGCGCTGGACTGGAGCATCTTCCGTCTGACAGCGATCATGGGGATAAAAAATCATAAAATTTCAAGACTTATGTTCCACATGCCGCTGGATACCCCCATCGAGATCGCAACGCCGGAAGATACCGCAAGAGCTTTTTCCTGTGCCATCGAAAAGCGTGATATGCTTAAAAACAGGATCTTTAATCTTGGCGGCGGTACCTTATGTCGTATCAAATATAATGACTTTTTAGCACGTTCATTCCGTTTGTTCGGACTCGGGAAACTCAATTTTCCGGATAATACTTTTGCAAAAAGAAATTTTCATTGCGGTTACTACATGGATGGCGACGAGCTTGAGCGGATACTGCATTTTCGCAGGGACACGCTGGATACGTACTTCGATAAGGTCAAACATTCCATATCGCGTATACAGCGTGTTTTTACAAGATCCGTCTCCGGCCTGGTCAAAAGGCGGCTTCTGCATCAATCCGAACCATGGAATGCCGTCCGAATGAAAAACCATGACATGATCCGGCGTTTTTTTGGTAAAAAGTCTGCCGAAGATCTTTCTGCTCAAGGATAAATTGATCTTGTATAAGCTAGGGGGATCCTATTTCCGGGATTTTTTCTGACCGGGTCGCTTCTGTGTTCTTGTTTTGTTTTTCTTTATTTTTCTTAGTATAATTACGCTTGATAAAATAGGATCGGCATGTTAAAACGTATCGGCAAATATTCCATTTTTCTATTCATAATCCTGTCGGTTGGCGCCTGTGGTTCAAAATCCTATTTCTATGGTGATTTCCAGATCGTTGCCAGTGACCTTGATTTCCCGGAAGGACCGTCCTGGTATGATGGCAGACTGGTCTTTTCCAACTGTTACAGCGGATGGATCGGTTCTGTTGTGAATAATTCCCTGGATACCCTGCTCAGTGCGAAAGATGGTCTGATCAATACCAACGGGACAACTTTTGACCAATATGGCAATCTGTATATTTGCGATTACGGGAGGGGTGCCATACTCAAATATACTTCGGAAGGTGAACTGCTGACCCTGAGTGCATGGGATGAGGATGGTAAACGTTTCAACCGGCCGAACGACATCACCGTATCTCCGACCGGGATGCTCTATTTTACCGATCCGAAAAGTTATCATGAGAACATGTATGACGGTCGTTTGTTCCGCTGCGATCCGGTCAGCGGCGAAACGGTCTGGCTGATCAAGGGATTGCAGTTCCCAAACGGTCTGTGCTTCTCACCGGACGGTAAGATCCTCTACATTGGCGAATCCGTTAACAAGAACATATTACGTATCAACAGCAGCGTCGGCACGATGGATACTCTGATCACACTTCCTCAGGGGAATCAGGATCCCGACGGGATGGACTGCGATATTAAGGGCAATCTGTATATCGCTTATTTCGGCGGAGGAAAGATCTATGTCGTTTCGCCGCAAGGAGAACTGCTGGATAGTCTGATAACACCCGGCAGAAGACCGAGTAACCTTGAATTCGGTGGGCCGGATATGAAGACCCTGTTCATTACCGAATGTCAGACCAATACGGTCTATTCCATCCGCACAAAATTTGCGGGTAACAAAAAATATTAGAGGATAAAGACAATGAGCGAACATCGCCAAATCATCATCATCGGGAGCGGTCCCTCGGGTTTCACCACAGCTATTTATACGGCACGGGCGGGATTGGAACCCTTACTGTTCGAAGGTGCTCAGCCCGGAGGACAATTGACCATTACGACGGATATTGAGAATTTTCCGGGTTTCCCAAAAGGTATTTCGGGTCCCGAACTGATGGAACGGATGCGTGAACAAGCTCTGCGCTTTGGCACTAAAAGTCTTTATCGCTCCGTTTCATCCGTCGATCTCCATGCACGGCCTTATAAAGTGATCGATGATGATGACAACACATATACCTGCGACGCACTGATCATTTCAACCGGAGCAAGCGCAAAATACTTGGGGTTGGAGTCCGAAAAGCGTCTGAGAGGTTTTGGTGTGAGCGCCTGCGCGACCTGTGACGGCTTTTTCTACAAGGATAAGGATATTGTGGTGGTCGGCGGCGGGGATACGGCCCTGGAAGAAGCTTTATATCTGACACATTTCGGCAGAAGCGTGACCATCATTCATCGCCGCGATGAATTCCGGGCATCCGTCTTCATGTCCGAAAAAGCAAAAGCCCACGAAAAAATACGTATCAAGTGGGATTCGGTCGTGGAGGAAGTGCTCGGTGAACCCGGTCCTGCCGGTGTGAACGGCGTTCGTATCCGGAATGTAAAAACGAATAAAACGGAGGTTCTCCCCTGTTCCGGCCTGTTCATTGCGATCGGACATCATCCGAATACGGACATGTTCAAAGACTTTTTGGAGCTGGATGAAAACGGTTATATTATTACGGAACCCGGTAGCAGCAGAACGAGTTTAAAAGGTGTTTTTGCCTGCGGCGACGTGCAGGATCCGCATTACCGGCAAGCAGTTACCGCGGCGGGTTCCGGCTGTCATGCGGCGATCGATGCTGAACGCTTTCTGTCCGGCCAGGAAACGTAGATTTTTATTTGAAACCCTAAGCTGATAATGTAAATTCAGCCGGTTTAAAAACATAACGGAGGTATACTATGTCTATGATCATTGATGTGTTTGCACGTGAGATACTCGATTCCCGCGGCAACCCCACAGTTGAATGCGAGGTAACACTCGAAAGCGGTGCTTTCGGTCTTGCGGCTGTCCCATCCGGGGCGTCCACGGGTGAACATGAAGCCCTTGAATTACGTGACGGCGGCGACCGTTTTATGGGTAAAGGCGTTTTAAAAGCCATTCAAAATATTAATGATATTATCGCACCCCGGCTTGTCGGTGAAGATGCGCTTGAGCAGGCATATATTGACAAGGTCATGCTTGAACTTGACGGCACTGAGAAGAAAGATGTACTCGGCGCCAATGCCATACTGGGAGTTTCTATGGCCGTTGCCCGTGCCGCTGCGGATTATCTGGGTCTTCCGCTTTATCAGTACCTCGGCGGTGTAAACGCGCGTACCCTTCCCGTTCCGATGATGAACATCCTGAACGGCGGTTCCCATGCCGATAACAATGTCGATCTTCAGGAATTCATGATCTATCCCTGCGGTGCAAAAAGTTTCGCCGAAGCGCTGCAAATGGGCGTTGAGGTTTTTCATAATCTGAAAAATGTGCTGAAGGAAAAGGGACTCAACACGTCCGTCGGGGATGAGGGTGGTTTTGCTCCCAATCTGAGATCCAATGAAGAAGCTATTCAGGTGATCTTGGAGGCGGCAAAACGTACAAAATACGAACTTGGCAAGGACCTCTACATAGCTTTGGATCCCGCTGCGAGTGAATTTTATGACAAAAAAAGCGGCAAGTATCATCTTGCATCGGAAAACAAAATGCTGACGGCCGAAGAAATGATCGATCTCTATGCGTCCTGGATCGAAAAATATCCCATCGTTTCCATAGAGGACGGTCTGGATGAAAATGACTGGGAGGGCTGGACAAAGCTGACCGCCAAACTCGGGAATAAGGTCCAACTGGTCGGTGATGACATTTTCGTTACCAATCCCAAATTGCTGCAAAAAGGCATTGATCAGAAATCCGCCAATGCCATCCTGATCAAATTGAACCAGATCGGTTCGGTAACCGAAACACTGGATACCATTGAACTGGCAAAACAAAACGGCTTCGCGTCCGTTATCAGTCACCGTTCCGGTGAAACGGAAGATACCTTCATTGCGGATCTTGCCGTGGCTACCGGTGTGGGTCAGATCAAGACCGGATCCGCATCACGCTCCGATCGTATTGCCAAATACAATCAACTGCTGCGGATCGAAGAAGCCCTGGGCGACGAGAAAAAGTTCAGAGGACTCTCCGCACTGTCCGGTAAATAATATTCTCAAAGGACCAAAGAGCGGAACGCATCCTTCCGCTCTTTGGTATTCATAATACCATGCCTTTCCCTCCCAAAAAAAAATCACCCATCGATACAAAAGCAAAGATCAAGATCATTCTGATCGTTGTTCTGATGGGTATCTCTTTTTTACTGCTGAACCGCAATGGTATGATACGCTTATTCCGTGCAGAACAGGAATATAAGACACTGATCGAGAAAAAAGAGACACTGGAACAAAAGAAGGGTGAATTTGAGTCCGAAAAAGAGAAGTTGCTGCACAATAAAAGGCACATTGAAAAGATCGCCCGGGAACAATACAATATGGTACTTCCCGGAGAAAAAGTATTCAAGGTCATTGAAGAATGATCCCGGTAGTCCGTATATAATAATTTTATCCCTGATAATCAACCCGTCCGAAATCGATTCAAATCACAATCTTCTAACATTTTGTACCTGAAATACCATTTGTGATTTCTATCTCTTTTAATTTACATTTGACATATTTTTCATTATCTTCATCGCGGAAAGGGAAAGAAAAATGTCTGAAGTCAAATCCACACACACCCCGCAACCATCCTTTTGGACACGTTTTCGTTTCTATTTCATCATTATCGCGGCAACATTCATATTGCTCGTATTCCTGATCTGGATGAACAAAGCCGTTCATCTCATTGAGAATACGCTCCCTGCCATCCTTAGCCTTGCAAATGCCATCCTTGCTTATTCGGTTTCAAAAAGGAAACAAGGCAACAGAACCTATAAGGAGATGATGAAAAATATCTATACCTGGACACTTGTTCGCTTTCTTACTATGGCAGGGGTGATCCTTGTCCTTGTACTGACCCGCAGCGTTGAGGCACTGCCCTTTATATTTTCCTTTATTGGTTTTTATATCCTTCATCAGTTGATCCAGGTCGCTATCATGAAACAGGAGATCAAATAAAAAATGAAATGCTTTCCGAAAAAACCGTTCATATTGCTTTTATTGCTCTTTTTACCTTATCAGATTTTCGCTTCCGAAGATGTCAATATGGTCCATCGCATGATGCTCTTAGTCTTTCAGTTAACGGTGATCATTTTTGCCGCTAAATATATGGGGAAACTCTTTGTTCGACTGCGTATGCCGTCAGTGATCGGTGAACTTTTTGCCGGGATACTGATCGGTCCGTATTTATTGGGAAGTATACCCTTACCCAAGCTTCCGCACGGACTGTTCGGTACATTTCTGGCTCAATCACCTGCTGCTTCATTACCTGTGTCCCCGGAATTATATGCCTTTTCCGTTATCGCATCCATTCTTCTGCTGTTCATGGTCGGACTTGAGACCGATATTGATCTTTTTCTGCGTTTTTCACTTCCGAGTATCGTCATCGGCGGTTTGGGTGTGGCTGTCTCATTCTTCGTCGGAGCCGGTATCGTAAGTTCTTACCTGGATATTCCATTTATGCATCCGAAAGCGCTTTTCCTGGGGGTGATCAGTACCGCGACCTCCGTAGGCATCACGGCACGGATCCTGTCCGCCAGGAACAAGATCAGTTCTCCGGAAGGTGTCACTATTCTTGGCAGTGCCGTTATCGATGATGTACTTGGTATTATTCTGCTTGCGATCGTCATCGGCATCTCCGCAGGACAGGGCGGAAGTATGGATTGGACATATATCGGTCGGATCAGCGTTAAAGCATTGGGTGTGTGGGTGCTTTTTACAGTCCTGGGACTCACTTTTTCAAAATACATCAGTCGCTATCTGAAAACATTCAAGAAACAAAGCTCGGTCGGTATTATGTCATTCGGACTGGCATTATTACTCGCAGGGATTTTTGAATCAGCCGGTCTGGCAATGATCATCGGTGCATATGTGATGGGACTTTCATTATCTAAAACAGAACTGAGTTATGTGATCCAGGATAGTCTGCATAATATTTATGAGTTCCTGATCCCCGTCTTTTTCTGTATTTCCGGAATGTTCGTCAATTTCCGTGTGTTCGACAACTGGTCCATCGTCATTTTCGGATTGATCTACACGTTCGGAGCGTATGCCGCCAAGATGCTGGGTTGCGGTTTACCCGCCCGCTTTTTGAAATTCAATAATCTGGGAGCACTTCGTATCGGTGCCGGCATGATCCCCCGCGGTGAAGTTGCACTTATTATCATCGGGATCGGCCTATCGTACGGCATACTTACCGATGAACTGACCGGTGTAGCGATCTTTATGGTCCTGGTCACATCCGTTATAGCACCGCTGCAACTTGATCGCCTGTTCCGGAAGAAACATTCCGGTGTACAAAAGGGAGTGATCCTGGATGAGAATATTCAAACGGATTATACCTTTCCCTCAGAAGAAATGACGGATCTGGTAGCTGCTAAGCTTGTCAGATATTTTCAACGGGAAGGTTTTTATATCAATCTGATCGAAGGTGATCGTCATGTCTATCATGTGCGCCGGCAAAATACTTTCCTGACGTTCAGTTATGCTTTTCAGAGTATTTCCTTTACCACTCAAATTGACGATGTTTCCTATATCAAGAATATCATGTATGAAACGCTGCTTGATCTCCATCAGACAATTGAACAATTGAAAACCATTGCAAAACCTGCCGAATTGAAGAATGAACTAAAGAACGATCTGCCGGCTTCCGAGGGAAAACTGCGTTTATCTCTTGATAAGATATTACATCCGAATTGTATCGTTTTGCATCTTGACGTAGATAAAAAAGAGAATATCATACGTCAATTGGTCGATGTACTGGATGAGAATCAGTTACTCATCGACCGGGATGAGACCCTTAAAGCGATCCTTGACCGGGAGTCGGTCATGAGTACCGGGATGCAGTATGGGGTTGCACTCCCCCATGGGAAAACCGACGCTGTCAAGAAAATGACCATGGCGATCGGACTCAAACCGGAAGGAGCGGATTTCCAGTCTATGGATGGGAAACCATCAAAAGTCTTTGTACTGGTGGTTTCGCGCAAACAAACCGCCGAACCGCATATTCAGCTTTTATCCGAGATCGGCAAGAAACTGCATTCCGAAGAGGCGGTCAATAAACTTCTGACCTGCACAACAAAGGAAGAAGTCTGGGATTTCTTCGTTAAATAAATTATTCATACAGCGAAGCAGGAATTCAGGGTCTCAATTGCCATGGGATATGGATCAGCATATCTACTGAGATTCCGGTCCGGGCTTCGTACTATTGACTACGCCCGGCAGACAAGCCCGGAATGACGGTGGTTTTTTCCTTCGATAATTACAAAAGCCCGTGTTTATACGGGCTTCTGCAATGAGAGAGAGAGTTTAATCTTTTATAAAGCGCCTTCAAGAAGGACTTTGATATTCAGGATGAATTTCGGTGGAACGCTTGCGCCGTTGATCTCGAAATTTGATTTGTGGTTCTTCGGATTGTAATAAATAAAATATTTCCCGTCAATTGATGGCGGCGGTGTGCTTGAACTTTGATTTGAATAGTTCACACCATTGATCCGCAGATCCTTAACATCGTTCGAACTGAAATTTGTGACCGTACCGTAAACATAGATATATTGTGCACTACCACCGCTGATGCTGTAGGGCAACATGACCTTTTGATAATCATTGCCTTCCCAGCTTACAACATCGGGATATGGTTCAGGATCTTCGGGATCTTCAGGATCTTCAGGATCTTCAGGATCTTCAGGATCTTCAGGATCTTCGGGATCTTCAGGATCTTCGGGATCTTCAGGATCTTCGGGATCTTCAGGATCGTCGGAGTCTTCAATGCTCCAGTCGTTCGTTCCCGTGATATTGATGGTAGCGTTCCTGTTCTGACCCTTGAAGTGAATGAAATATTTCTTTCCGTCTATGGGATGCGGTAATTTGGAAGCACTGTTCATGTTCACACCGTTTATCTCAAAAATACTCAGGCGATCACTGCTGTATGAACTGACTGTCCCGGATACCACTACAAAATATTCCTGACTACCGCTCTGCGTGTAAGGCATCATGGCCGAACTGTAATTCTGTCCGTTATAGCTGATAAATTCAGGTATTTCAGGTTCCGGATCTTCCGGATCTTCAGGGTCTTCAGGATCTTCAGGGTCCTCGGGATCTTCAGGATCTTCGGGATCTTCGGGATCTTCAGGGTCTTCAGGGTCCTCGGGATCTTCAATGTCCCAGTCGTTCGTACCCGTAATATCGATAGTGGCGTTCTTGTTTAGTCCCTTGAAGTGAATGAAATATTTCTTCCCGTTCTCGGGTGGCGGTAACGTGGGATTTGCGATCATATTCTGACCGTTTATTTCAAGAACACTTATTTTATCAATGCTGTAATTGTCGATCGTCCCCGAAACGACAATAAACGTCTCCGCCTGACCTTTATAACTATACGGCATCATGGTTTCGGTATATTCGTTACCCTCATAAAAAATACCCGCATATAAAACACCGGCTGTGATACCGATCAGCATCGCCATCCGGGCCATGATTTTATATATTGCGTTCATCAAAACCTCTCTGCTCTCCGACACTCTCTCAAAATGCTTTGTATTATAGCACATTTTACGTTTAATGTCAAGCATTAATTAAGATTATATTAAGATAATGTTTTCTTTTCGTAAACAACAAAAGCCCGTATTAAACGGGCTTAAGCTGTGAGAGAGAGTTTAGTTCTTTATAAAGCGCCCTGTAAAAGGACCTTAATGTTCAGTATCCAAACCGGAGGAACATACGTGCCGGCGCGGTATCCGTAATTAAAGGGAATTTTGTGTTCAGTATCTACAATATAACGGATCAGATCCGTAAAGGGTCCGTCTTCCTGTGTGCTGGTATAAAATTTGATTTCTTGTAATGTACCCGGAAGGGTCTCGTCATCCACGGCCGAATAACTTATTGTAACATTTCCCTGGTCGGAAGCGATGGACTGCGGGTTACCCGTGATCGTATTATTCCAGAAGATACTGCTGTCAGCCGTGGCCACTGCCGCATCGGCGATATAAAGAACCGCTCCGGCAGATGCGGCGGTATTGTTCACAAAGGTTGAGCGATGGAAAGAAAGATCACGGTCCGAAGTGCTCAGATATGCCACTCCTCCGTTGACCGCGGTATTGCCGTCAAACAAACAAAACTCAAAACGGGGAGATGTCGCGGTCCCGCCAAAAGCGATCGCACCACCGTTCCCGGTCGTTTGGTTATTAACGAACAAGCAACGCGCTATAAGCGGCGAAGCACCGTTCTGCAGTAATATTCCCGCACCGCCGCTGCCGTTATCAGCATATCCGTCTTTAATGACAAAACCATCAAGTACGGTATTTGCCGTGGTCATATTCCCCGTTGCGGTAACAACGTGATAGCTATTGTCCGAGGCATCGTCCGGTACACCGATATCTCCGCTGAGAATGGCGGGATTACCCCAGACATCACGCTGACTCAGCATGGTTTCGCCACCCTTGAATCCGCCGTACAGCTTTACGCCCGGTTTCAGGCTAAAACTGTCCGTCCGCAGATTTCCGGGATAGTAGGTCCCTTCCGCGACCCATATTTCCTGTCCGCTGACTGCGGCGGCGAGGGCCTGCTGCAGACTGCCGTAGGCGTTCGGCCAGCTTTCTGCTCCGGGTTCCGCATCCACATAGAGTTTTACACTACCGGTGATGGCAAAATGCGCATGACTCTTATTACTGCGATAATAAACGTAATAGTATCCATTGATCTTTGCCGGAAGCATGGCACCGGTCACATTGGTTTGATTCGCAAAACTAACTCCGTTCACCGTCAGCACATCCATTCCCCAGGAATTCATGAATGTCACATTATCCGAGACCGCAAAATAACGCTCATCGGGACCCTCGAAAACAAAGGGCAGTGTGATCTCCGTGGTATCCGGTGGAGCAATCGCCGTGGTATCACCGTCTACGTTCAAAGCAGCATAAGAAACGGATGCATTATAATGGATATAATAGCGTCCATTAATACGGTCCGGCACATTCGCCGTATAAATATTTGTAATATTCACCCCGTTAATCAACACGCTGTCCGTGCCATTTGACTGGATGGAAGTAATGGTTCCGTCGGTCCAGAAATAATGCTTGCCCTGACCCGTGTATTCAAAGGGCATCACATCTATTTTGATCGTGTCATTCTCAACGACCGGGATGGTATCGCCCTCGATCTCAATATAAGCCCAGTTTTTTGAAGCATTGTAATACACATAATACCGGCCGTCTATCCGCGGCGGCATGGACGAAACGTTGGTGTTCGTTATATTCACGCCATTGATGGATACATGATCGGTGTTGCTGGATAATATCGACGTGATCGTACCGGACGTCGCAAAATAATGCTTCCCGGTGCCGTCATAACGGTATGGCAAGGGTATATTGATCGTATCGTTCTCTATGACGGGTGTATTATCACCTTCAATGTTCAATGCGGCCCAGTTAAGGGAAGCTCGGTAGTAGATATAATAATATCCGTCGATCCGCTCCGGCATGGTGCTGGACCACATGTTTGTATAGTTCACACCGTTGATGGTCACCGATTCGGTACTGTTCGATCCGACCGAGGTGATCGTTCCGTTGGTCTTCAGAAAGAATTCACCGGGACCCGAAAAGGAATAGGGCATACTGAAACTGCTGGTATCGACCCCTTTTTCGATCAGAAGTTCGGCATTTTCCGATGAAGCACTGTAATAGATATAATAATTGCCGTCGATCTTTGCAGGCATACTGCCTGAGGTCAGATTGGTATAGTCCACCTCATTGATCAGCAGGGTATCCATGTTCGACGAACTGACCGATGCGATCTTCCCATCCGTGGAAAAGGTGAAGCGGCCTGCGCCGATCTTGCTGAATGGCAGGGATATTGCAGTCGTATCATTCGGCTCCGGACTGCTCCAGTCATTCTCACCGTCAATCTCGAAATGCGCGTTCTTGTTCTGCGGATTATAAAAAATAAAATATTTTCCGTCCACGGCAGGCGGCATGCTGGACGACCAGCTGTTCTTATATTCGATGCCGTTGATCAGAAGATTCTTCATGCTCCAGGAATTCACATACGCAACCGTACCGGAAACAACAAAATACCGGGCCCCGCTGCCGTCCTGCTCAAAAGGCATCATCATTTCAGTATATTCATTACCTTCGTACATAATGCCCGCAAACGCAGCTATAGGCAACATGAACAACAGCAACATGCTTGTGAATATGAATTTTTTAATTCCGATCTTTTCTCTCATTCTTTCCTCTCTCTTCACTCTCTCATAAAACATAACCCTGATAACAGGGTATGTGGCTAATATCAGCTTTTATTTGTCTAATGTCAAGCAATTATTAAGATTTTATTAATATTTTGGGTAGATTATATTGCGTATGTTTATATATTGCTTATTATAAACAACATATACGCCTGATACTTATCTTGATTTTTCGCATTTTCCCGAAATATCGACCTCATTACAAAAGCCCGCAATCAAGCGGGCTCCTGCAATGAGAGAGAGTTTAATCTTTTTATTTAAAATCCGCCTTCGAGGAGGACTCTGACATTCAAGATTTTGGGACCGGATACCGACCCGCTGCATGTGACAGTTCTGGTGATCTTCCCGGTTGAACTGATCGTGATATTCTCACTGTTGTATGATCCTTCGGATAATCCTGATTTCAACCTTACATAGATGGTAGTGGAGCTTACCGTGCCTCCGCTTTGGGTCAAAGTCACACTTGATCCGAAACCGCTGCCGGAGGTCGTGGAGATCTCATAATTTGTCGGTGCGTTCAGAACGATATTTGCAGTCAGGTCCTGCCCGCTGACCGTGAAACTCTGTTCGGAGGATGGACCATAGCCGATTTCATAGCTTAGATTTGACAGACTTGAGGTGCTGGGATTAATGCTTTGACGTACATCTCCGCTGCACGTAACGGTTCTGCTGACTTTGCCTGTTGAACTGATCGTGATATTCTCGTCGTTGTATGCTCCTGCCGACAAGCCGGATTTCAACCGGACATAAATGGTCGTAGAGCTTACCGTGCCCCCGCTTTGGGTCAGGGTCACCGTGGACCCGAAACCGCTGCCGGAGGTCGTGGAGATCTCATAATTCGTTGGCGGGGTCAGAACGATGTTTGCGCTCAGATCCTGACCGCTAACCGTAAAGCTTTGCTCTGGTGACGGTGCATCCGGTTCGGCAATAAAAGCGGTAAGCGAACCGGTGCCGGGATTGATGCTTTGCCTTACATTTCCGCTACAAGCCACAGTTTTACTGATCTTCCCGGTTGAACTGATTGTGATATTCTCGCCGTTGTATGCTCCTGCCGACAATCCTGATTTCAACCTTACATAGATGGTAGTGGAGCTTACCGTGCCTCCGCTTTGGGTCAGGGTCACACTTGATCCGAAACCGCTGCCGGAGGTCGTGGAGATCTCATAATTTGTCGGTGCGTTCAGAACGATATTTGCAGTCAGGTCCTGACCACTGACCGTGAAACTCTGTTCGGGCGACGGTGCATCCGGTTCGGCAATAAAAGCGGTAAGCGAACCGGTACCGGGATTGATGCTTTGCCTTACATTTCCGCTACAGGAAACTGTTTTATTTATCTTGCCGGTTGAACTGATCGTAATGGTTTCATTATAAGACCCGCTTGATAATCCAGATTTTAAGCGCACATAAATAGGAGTTGCAGCGACTGTACCCCCGATTTGGGTCAGGGTCACACTTGACCCGAAACCGCTGCCGGAAGTTTCGGATATTTCATAATTTGTTGGCGCGTTCAGAACAATATTTTCAGTCAGGTCTGCTCCGCTGACCGTGAAACTTTGTTCGGAAGAAGGTCCGTTTAAAGGTTCATAATTGAAGCCGGTAAGTACACTTGTACTCCTAACTATGCTTTGGGTTACCTGGAACTCATCAACAGACGTTGCCTTATTACCTAAAAGTTTAAACTGAAAATAATAGGTCCCTGAAGGAAGACTTAACTCTTCCGTATATTGGGTCCAAGTATTATTAGCTGGTGTAAAAGTGACAGTTGTGAAAGGCCCGGATGATGAAGTGGCGTAACCGATACTCATATCAGTAGGTTTTCCACCACCGGCGTAATGCCAAAATGTTATGCGATCGGGGTCGGTGACAGCGTATGTCACGATAGCAGCACCGTTTGAAGAAGCTGTCATGGATGCATTGTCACCATCATGAGCCGTTGTTCCCTTGGACCATGCCGGACTCCCATTGGTCCAACCACTGGGTGGCACCGTGCCAAATGTTTCATCAATAAGATAAGTTTGACCAAATAGCATACTTAACATAAATATGGAAATCAGTATTCCCTTTATTGATTGTTTCATCTGGTACTCCCTCAATTCTCTCTCATTCATATTGCTCTCTCAATAAAATCCTTGTAAAATAAATACATCTTTACCAAAAACAAACACTTTTTTAACATTTCTATAACATTTATAACGGGTTGCGTTTTTACTCACACGATCGTCAGATCGATACTAAACCCCGTAATTCAGGGAATTTCACACTATCTTACAAAAGCCCCCTCTTTCATTGTCAATTGTCAATTTTCCATTATCAATTGAAAAACCCGCCTAACAGCGGGTTTTTCATCAATGTGAGGGTTAAAATACGCTTTTTACATCGGACCTTCGAGAAAGACCCGGATATTCAGGACCAAAGGAGCCGGCATGTAATACCAGCCGTAATCCTGGGGGATACCGTGGTGTCCATCCAGCAAATAATTTTCCGTTTCTTTGAAAGGTCCGTTCTCTTCCGATGAACTGTAATGGATCAGACCGCCGACGGTCCCGTTGATATTGTTATCGTCGCTGGCGCTGTTATTTACAACGGACGCGCTTCCCGCCCGATGATCAAGAGCGAAGGTATTCAGTGAACCCGAAGCGTCCGTATTTCGCCAGAAAACACAACTGTCAACGAAAACACTTTCGCGCCGGTCAAAGAAAAGTGCCGAGCCGGATGTGGCGGTATTCAGGACAAAGGTCGAACGCGTGATCCGCGGATCACCGGTCTGTACCCTGTCCTCCGGAGAATATATGGCGCCGCCTGACGGCGCGGTATTGGATTCGAACAGGCATTGTACAAAATGCGGTCCGTTCTTCAGAAATACCGCTCCCCCGCCCGCGGTGCTACGGTTATTGACAAAGCGGCAGTTCGCGATCAAGGGTTCCGCGCCGTTTGTGAGATGCATTCCGCCGCCGCCGTTTCCGTTGTCGGCGTACCCGTTACGGATCACAAACCCGTCGATCACCGTTTCCTGTGATAGCGCACCGCTGTAATACAGGACATGATAAACATTATCGCGGTGTTCGCCCGGCACGCCGATATCACCGCAGAGGATCGTAGGGTTCTTTCGAACATCCCTTGCCGACAGGCTGCTTTCACCTCCGGTAAAGCCGCCATAGATCTTTACACCCGGTTTCAGTACGAAACTGTCGCTGCGTTTATCGCCGGGTTTATAAACACCTTCGGCAACCCAGATCTCATCACCGGCATTTGCGGCTGAAAGTGCGTCATTTAGACAGCTGTAGCTATTGAGCCAGAAACCGTCCGACATATTCTTATCCACATACAGAACGTCCGCATACGCGTACAGGGCGGATAGAAAAATAAGTGCTACTTTTATTGTTTTATTCATTTATTACCCTCTCATTACGCGAAAATTACCTTACTAATATTTTCAATACAAAAGAAATATGCTTCTTAAACGATTATTAACCGTGACATAATTTAACCTTTACGATTTACACCCCGAATGATACTCTAAGGTGTGAACTTTTTTACCTTTTTACCTCTTTTTTTATTACATTCTCCCGTAACGGGTTTTGAAATGCGGAGGAAAAGAATGAAACAATTATTAATTTTATTGATCGGACTGTGCAGTGTATTCACGCAAGCTGCAGAAGTACATATCGCTTTTACGGGCAACAATCGCGGATTGCTCACACCCTGCGGCTGCATCATTCCCTCCGGAGGCTGGCCGCGTATCTTTACCGCTATGGAATATCTTCCCGAACCATATCTATTAGCCGGAAGCGGGAACCATTTTTTCAGTCGCGTACCCCGTTCCGGTGACGATCAGATCTTCGAACAACGCAAAGCCGTTCTGCAAGCGGAATTATTCAGCGAGGCGGGTTTTGATGTGATCAATGTCGGGGAGTTCGATCTCTGCTACGGACTGCGCTTTCTCCAGTCGCTGGAAACCCGTTTCGACCTTCCCTTTGTGTCCGCGAATCTGCTCGATCCGGAAGGCAATCCCGCATTCCCGCCCTACCGTATCCTGTCACGTGCCGGTCTGGATATCGCTTTTATCGGTATCTGTACCGTTCCGGAGCGACACAATTTCCGGGTTCGCGATCCGCTTGGATCTCTGAAACAAATCCTCGAAAGCGGAATCCGCGATGATGTTGACCTGGTGGTAGTACTTGCGGATGCCTACTCGGGACTTCTTACCGCATTTGTCGCCGAAACGCCCGGAATCGATCATGTGGTCTTTTCCAAAGGTCCCGTAGTTACGGGTCTGCCCGCATTTTACGGTAAAACGGCATTGACCCAGGTCGGAGCCCAGGGGAAATATCTCAGTCTGCTCACCTTACATATCGAAGATCTCCGGGCTGATCGCGAGGATCTTTCCATGTACGCGGAGAATATCCGCGCGGCGGAAGATGCGCTTGCTGCGGTCAAGAATGAAAGTACAAGGGTCCGCCGACCATACGAACGCGAACTCCGAAAGCAGCGCAATACCCTGCGCAGAAAGCGAAACGCAGCCGCAAACTATATGATCTGGGATCTGATCTTATTGGATAAGCATATCGCTGACCGTCCGGATATCAAGCAACGGGTTCTGGAGTTCGATGACTATCCTGAGGAATAAAAAAACCCCGCCGGAAGGCGGGGCATATGCATTTACGGTACGCTGACGACTCTGCTGCTGCGTCCGTCGCCACTGAATGCGGCGATCTTGACAACATTGTTTCCCCGAAGCCTAACGGGTTCGGTATAAACCGGAGATTCCGGCGTGGGTACCGTACCATTCAAGGTATAACGCAGGGTCAGACCCGGAAAACGTATATTTGCTTTCAGGTAGCCATCTTCTATCACTGCGCCGGGCGGCGGTATGCGATAGTTCACCGCAGCGTTATCCAGACGCTTTAATTCATGCTGACCAAGCTTATTGGCAAAAACATTCCAGGCTTTTTCCCGCTCAACGATGCGCGTATCCTTATCTTCGATACGTGCCCATTCCGGTTGCGGACTCCATGCGCGTTCCGCCAAACCCAGTATTTTCGGGAAACTCATAAATTCCACCCGTTCCCAGGTGCGCAGATTCTCGCTCCACAGGGCTCCGGAAAGACCCAGAATATTGTTGAGTCCTTCCTCGGTCAAACGAACCTTGTTTGCCATATATTCCGGCGTAACGGGATCGCCGTAAATGGTCTTCTCCGCACATTTTGTGATATCATAAGGTGTAAATTCCCAGGCGCTCCGGGTATCGGTATATCCGCCCCAGTACAATCCCGGTTCATCGGGATGGCGGTTATAGGCAAAATCAAAGTAGAAATTCGTGGCATTCAGCATAACGATCGGAAAACCGGTATTCGCGATCTTGTAACCGAGATCTTCGGCACCCCAGCCCCATACATTATTCCAGATGAAGGTGACAATGCCTTCATCCACCAGGGACGGATCGGGCACCTGTCGTCCGTTGTCGCGCATGCACGCGACCTCTTCCCAGCCGGCGATATGAAGATCGTATTTCGATAATATCTCCGACACGCGGCGGGTAAAATATTTATGCAATTCGTCCGGTGAGTTATACTCATCCTGACTGGCAAGAAAAGTCTGTGCGATCGGAGAATGCGCGAACGCACCGCGCGGCACCTCATCTCCGCCGATGTGCAGGATATACAGAGGTGCTTCGGCTTCCTTGTAGATAGCCACAAGTTCATCCACCACCTTTTCCACAAAACGGTAGGTCGATTCCATGCAGGGATTGGCCGTATTGTCGTTGAAACGCTGGGCGGAACTGTAAGTCGAAGTATCATCAAAATCCGTCAGCAGATACATTTCGGCCAGTTCGGGTTTCCCTTCTGCCATATAGCGATGATAACGTGCTTCCATCGCTTTGACCGCAGAACGGATGTGCCCCGGCATGTCGATCTCGGGAATGACCTCAATATGCCGACTGTTCGCGTAACGCAGTATTTCGATATAATCCTCGCGGGTATAATAACCGCTGCCGGCTCCAATATTAACGTCAGTATAAGGTCCGGAACCCAGTGCCGGCTGCAGATGATCACGTTCGTCTTTTGTGTGTCCGCGAAATGCACCCAGATCGGTAAGTTCCGGCAGTCCGCTTATCTCAAGCCGCCAGCCTTCGTCATCCGTGATATGAAAATGCAAACGATTCATTTTCAATGCCGCAAGGCGGTCCAGAAAAAGGAAGATCTCATCTTTTCCGTGAAAACTCCTGGATACATCCAAATGCATGCCGCGATAGCTGAAACGCGGAGCATCCTCGATCCGGATAGCAGGCAGGGTGATCTCGCTAACGGGACCGCTGCCCGCTTCGGGCGGGATCAGTGAAAGAAAACTCTGTATACCATAAAATACGCCGGCTGCATCGGCACCGTAGATAAGGATACCGGCATTCGGATCGATCTCCAGGCGATAGGACTCGGGCTCGCCACCGACCAATTTCATGATAATACGGTCCTTCCGGTACACGGAAAATTCCGGGTCCTGAAATCGTTCTCTTGGAATACGTGCATCGAAAAGTGACTGCATTTCATCCTGCAGATAAGCCGCTTCATTGCCCAAAACGCTAAAGTAAAATATTTCCATGTCCTTATTGAGTTTACAATTCCCCTCTTTCATTTCCCAGAACGCGGGTGTCGGGAAAACGGGTGGCAGGTCATGCACGGGCAAGCGTTTCAATTCCAGATTCTGTGCATACCGGTCTGCGGCCGTTTCGATACCGATCTTATCGGCAGCCGAACGTTTATAGGCATCCCCCTCGGGGAACGGAAGGACTTCCGGATCACCCGAATTCAGAATGATCTCTTTGCCGAGAGAACGTTTTATGACAAAATAACCCCCGGTGGGTGCATCGGTAAAGTTCATGGCGTAATGGGATCCCACAAGCGGGAACGTGATACTTTCACCGGGTTTCAGTTCGGGAAAATTCTCCAGCGGGAACAGGCGGCTGTAATCCCCGTTGATGGTTTCTCCGCTCACCATATCATTCCCGTCGGTATTCCTTACCGTGCGGAACCAGCTGAAATAATAAGTCCAGTTCTTATTGTTCAAAGTATAGCGGGAATTGTTCGTAAAAGTTACTTCCCCTTTGTGCTGACCGGCATTTTTATATTGGTTTGTAACCAGTTGCCAGGAAACATCGATGTTTCCGGGATCTTTAGCACAGGACAGCATCAGGGACACCAAAGCAAGTGCGATAACGATCGTACGGGAATGTTTCATGTGTTTTCCTCTCTTTCATAAATTACGTTCTTATTGATTAAAATCTGGATGAGAATTTTTTCCTGATAAGTTTTTCCTGGTTGCGTACCGCGACCTCACCCACTTCCACCAGTTCGTCAACGCGGTCAAAATCAAAATTGTAGGCACCTTTATAGGCGGTAAGCGCAACCGTAGCATCTTTTTCTTTATGTAAACCATGGATGGTAATGGTCATAAGACGGAACAGTACATCCAGTCCGTTCCTGATATTCACTTTACTAACCGGACGCAGCGGAACCACATTTACGGAAAGTATTTTTTTGTAACCCATTCCTCTGGCGATATGTGTTGCCAGATTGTCTGCGAAACCGCCATCCACATACAGCGTATTGTTCATTTCGTAAGGTTCAAAAAAAGGAGGGACAGCGATGGAACAGCGGATCGCTTCCGCCAGATTTCCTTCCTTGAAAATGACTTCTTTCCCGCTCATCATATCAACCGCATTACAGGCAAAGGGGATCTTCGTATCACGGATATCCATATCACAGGTTACCTCCCGGAGCAATTCCAGGATCTTTTTACCGGATTCGGCACCCAGTTTTGTTCTTAGATTATGTAAGGCTTCTCCCGCCATCAGTGCTTTTACGACCGGTCCTTCGCCCCATTTTATGGTTTGTAAGGAAACCGCCTCACGGATATCGAATTCGTTCTTCAGATAATCATGCATCCAGTCGGGCGACTTGCCGGCAGCATAAATCCCTCCGACAACGGAGCCCATGGAGGTACCTACGATGAGGTCCGGACGCAGATCCAGGCGTTCAAGTTCCTTCAGAACACCGATGTGCGCAATACCGTTACCACCACCACCAGAGAGAACGAGTGCCCATTTCATAGACATTTCCCATATTTTTCATGATACTGCTTAAAAGATCCCGCTCCCTATCTGCCGAGCGCGGATCAGCTATAATATACAGATTTACGCGGTTGTCCATAAAATCCGTCGTTGCAAGATAACAACCGTCCGGTGATATGTCCAGGCCCGTCGGCTGATTGCCCTGCGGCCAGAACGTAAAGGTTGTAAAGGATTCCGTATCGATCACAACAATATCTCCGTCACGCGGACTCGGCAGGGTGTAGCCATTCGGATTGTTGGGTCCCCTGCAACTGACAAACAGATATTTGCCGTCCGGTGTCAGGCGGATGGTGTTCGGATGGCTGTCCACCTGAACTTTTGCCACCGTCTCACGTTTGATCCAGTCATATTTATAAACCATGGCAAAACGCATATCATCGTAATATAACATTCTTGTACGGGGATCATAACGCACATCCCGCATCGCGGAACGGTGTTCGATGACCTGCAGCACTTTTTTGCCTGTGCGTACATCAAATACCTCAATACCGCAATCGGTGCTGTTCGCACCGCCATACAATGCAACGGCAAGAGTGTCGTTGCCGATCCAGGCCATACCGCGGGGGATCTGACTGACCTGCAGGTTACGGATCACCCGGTGTCGCTTGGCGTCAAAAATGGATATCCTGCGTGAGATCCAGTGCGACATGGCGACCAGTTCATTATTCGGACTGAATTCCAGCGGTTTGGTCCAGTCACCGCCGGTCCTGCGTGCCGGCTCCAGCGAATCGCTTTCGGGATGATAGACGAAGTATTCACTGGTCGTCATACGCGTAAACCAGAAACTGCCGTCCGCCGGATAAAATGCACCTTCGGAATATCCGTAATCCTTGGAGGGATCGTCGGAACCCGGATATATTGTCTTAACCAGTTCAAAAGGATCAACCGAATATATTTGAACCCCTACCCGGCGCTGCCCCAAAATGGTAACGTAAACATATTTTCCATCGGGGGAAAAAAAGCAACTTTTGGGTGAAACGGCGGTCTTCGCCGATTTTTTGAAATGAGGGAAACGGTAACTGAATTCCCAATCACGTGAGATCAAAGAGTCTTTCAGCGATTCAACCGTGAACATGTCCTGATACATAAGGTCCGCTGCAAACAGTGACACCGAAACTAGCAGACCCGAGAAAAGAATAAAACATTTTTTTGCCATAGTGCTTCCTGAATTTATTTTACCGGCTATAAGATAGAATTTTTTTACTGCATTATAAATGATTTTTTCCTTCGTTGAGACGATTTTACCTAAACGGACCGCGATCCGGGTGGGGTTAATGTCTCAGAACAGTCCCAAAACCTTCGCACGCTTCTTTGCTTACCTGCATCTTTGCTTACCTGCATCTTTGCTTACCTGCTTCTTTGCTTACCTGCTTCTTTGCTTACCTGCTTCTTTGCTTACCTGCTTCTTTGCTAATTCGCTTTCATTTTTTCGAAATATTATTACCTTCAGATCAAAATTTTATTATATTAAACCGCATTAAAAATGAGGTAAAACCATGACACAACGATCAATCCTGCATAAAGCGCGCAGCGAATATCAACCTAAACTGCCGGCCGTATTCGGTAGCGGTCCCGCAGTCAACATTGCCCGTGGAGACGCAAGCTTGCCGGCAGAAGATGCAGATCGGATACAAGCTCTGTTCCCTCATACCTGCGGATTACCGGTGGTCACATTTGAACCTGCCGAAAAAAAAGAATACAAACCCCTGCATCTTGCCGTGATCCTTTCCGGCGGACAGGCACCCGGGGGGCATAATGTTATTGCCGGTTTATACGACGGCCTGAAAGCATGTCATCCGGATTCAAAATTATACGGTTTCCTTGGCGGTCCGTCCGGATTGGTGGAGAACCGCTATCTTGAAATCGATGCATCCCTGATCGATGCTTACCGGAATACCGGCGGTTTTGATATTATCGGATCCGGTCGCACAAAACTCGAAAAAAAGGAACAATTCGACGCCACGCTGAAGAATTGTAATGCATTGGGCATCCATGCTCTGGTCATTATCGGCGGGGACGATTCCAATACCAACGCCGCGGTACTTGCCGAATACTATCAGGATCAGCATGCCGATCTGACCGTGATCGGTGTACCGAAGACCATTGACGGCGATCTGAAAAACGACATGATCGAAGCTTCTTTTGGTTTTGATACCGCAACCAAGGTTTACAGCGAACTGATCGGAAATATTGAACGTGACGCGAATTCCGCAAAGAAATACTGGCATATCATTAAACTGATGGGGCGTTCGGCATCTCACATCGCGCTGGAATGTGCCCTGCGCACCCACCCCAATTACACCATCATTTCCGAAGAAGTCGCTGCCGGGGAACAAACCCTGCACCATATAGTTGAGGATATGGCACGGGTCATTATTGATCGTTCACTGAACGGCGATGATTTTGGTGTAGCGATCATTCCGGAGGGTTTGATCGAATTCATTCCCGAAATGAAGGCACTCATCAGCGAATTGAACGATCTGCTGGCCAAACATGAAAAAGAGATCGCCGCTATCGGAGAAATGGATAAAAAACGCATCTACGTTTGCGAAAAACTGAATAAGAAAAGCGGTGAACTGTACAGGTCCCTGCCCAAGATCATTGCGGAGCAGCTGATCATGGAACGGGATCCCCACGGAAACGTACAGGTCTCATTGATCGAAACCGACAAGCTGCTGGTATGGATGGTCGAGGAATATCTGGAAGCATTAAGGGAGAAAGGCGAATTCAAAGGTAAATTTAAGACCCACACACATTTTTTCGGTTACGAAGGACGGTGTTCCTTCCCCTCAAACTTCGATGCCGATTACACTTACAGTCTGGGATATACCGCTTCCCTGCTCGCAGCCAACAGATGCAGCGGGTATATGTCATCGGTCCGAAACCTTCTCTCGCCCGCAAAAGAATGGATCGCGGGAGGTGTTCCCATGACATCCATGATGAACATGGAACGCCGGCACGGAAAAGATAAACCGGTCATCCGGAAAGCCCTTGTCGATCTGCAGGGCAAACCCTTTCGCACATTTGCGGCTCAACGTGAGACCTGGGCAAAACAAACGGACTATGTGTATCCCGGTCCCATTCAGTATTTCGGTCCGGAAGAGGTCAGCGAAATGAGGACCATCACACTGGAACTAGAACACAAATAAAGGAGTATCTCCATGTCTGCAAAACTATCACTTAAACCCGGAGTCATCAGCGGTAAGGCCCTGTTGGATGTTTTCGAATACGCAAAAGCCAACAAGTTCGCACTTCCCGCCGTGAATGTCATCGGTTCAAGTTCAGCCAATGCCGCACTGCAATCCGCTAAGGAGGCAAAATCGGCGGTCATGATCCAGTTCTCTAACGGCGGTGCCGTTTTCAATGCCGGCAAATACCTCGACAATACGGATGAAAAGGCCGCTATTGCGGGTTCTGTCGCGGGTGCGCTGCATATCCGTGAAATGGCAAAACATTACGGAGTGCCGGTGATTCTGCATACGGACCACTGCGCAAAGAAGCTCCTCCCCTGGATCGACGGGCTGCTGGATGCGGGTGAAGCCTATTATAAAGAACATGGCGAACCCCTGTTCAGTTCGCACATGATCGACCTCTCCGCGGAACCGCTGGAAGAAAATATTGCCATTTGTAAAAAGTATCACGAACGCATGTCAAAGATCGACATGCTGCTTGAGATCGAACTTGGGGTTACGGGCGGTGAAGAAGACGGTGTGGATAACACCGGCGTCGATAATGCCGAACTCTATACACAGCCCGAAGATGTGAATTATGCCTATGAGGAATTAAGCAAGATCGGTCCGATGTTCTCCATCGCCGCGTCTTTCGGGAACGTGCATGGTGTCTATAAACCCGGTAATGTGGTGCTGACACCGAAGATCCTCGATAATTCCCAGAAATTCATTCGCGAGAAACACGGATTGGAAGGTAAACCGGTCAATTTCGTTTTTCACGGCGGATCCGGATCCGCGCCGGAAGAGATCGCCGAGGCTATTTCTTACGGTGTGATCAAAATGAACATTGATACAGATACACAATGGGCATATACCAAACCCATTAAAGACTATATGGATGAATTTGATGCATATCTGCAGGGACAGATCGGCAACCCGGAAGGACCGGACAAGCCCAATAAGAAGAAATATGATCCCCGGGCATGGATGATTGCGGGAGAAAAAGGTTTTATCAAACGCATGATCCAGGCATTCAAGGACCTTAACAGCTTTGAGCAGTTTGCATTTCTTTATAAATAAATAAATTCAGGGGGCCTGTTCCGCCGAACATGCCCCTACAAATATTTATAATTCCTTGACATTTCACCTGCTTTGTCGTAAAATGACTTAGTAACAACTAATTATGTGGTGATTCCTTCCGGACGAATTAGGATTTGATATGAAAGAAATATCATTCTTTATTAAAATTATAGTAAACCTATTGGCCTTTGCGATTATCGGGATGTTTTTTAAAGGCGTGCATATTGACGGTGTCTTTACGCTGATCGCCATTTCTGTTCTTTTCGGACTTTTGAATGCTTTTGTAAAACCCTTTTTGACCATTATTACCATACCGATCACCGCATTGACCTTCGGTTTCTTTTATCTGATGATCAACGGTTTTATGGTGTGGTTCACCTCCTATCTGATCCCGGGATTTACCATCCGTGACTTTGGTACGGCATTCTGGGCGGCTATTCTGCTTTCCATCATTAGTTGGCTCATTGAGATGATCCTGATCAAACGTTATGAATAATAATAAAATATATCACGATGCGGCTTTTTGGGAGCACGAGGGGAATAAGGTCCGCTGTCGTCTGTGTCCCCATGCCTGCCTGCTTGCGGAAGGAAAGACCGGCATATGCGGCGTTCGCATACATTCGGACGGTTCACTGCATAGCATGGTATACGGATCCCCCGCCGCCATACAGGTCGACCCCATAGAAAAAAAACCCTTGTACCATTTTTTACCGGGAAGCAGGACATTCAGCATTGGGACAGTGGGTTGTAATCTTTCCTGCCTTTTCTGTCAAAACTGGCACTTAACGACGGGACAGATACATGATCATTACCGGGCAGATCCCGACATGATCGTCGAAAAAGCAATAGAATCCGATTGCGAATCGATCGCGTTTACCTATAACGAACCGATCATTTTCGCCGAATATCTCATGGATGTGCGTGAAATGGCAGAGAAACAGAACATTCCCTGCATCGCCGTCAGTAACGGCTATGTTTCCGGGGAAGCCCGGGAAGCTGTCTTCGGGGGGCTGGCAGCGGTCAATATCGATCTGAAAGCGTTCTCCGATGAGATCTATCTGAAGTATTGCGGGGGACACCTGGAGCCTGTACTGGATACCATCAGTTGGTGTGTCGGGAAAGGCATTCACACCGAGATCACCACCCTGATCATTCCGGGGGTCAATGATGACGAGGACATGCTGCGCCGGGAATTCATGTGGATCGCGGAACACTGCGGCAAGGATATAGCCGTGCATCTCAGTGCCTTTCACCCCGACCATAAGATGTGCGATCATCCGGCAACATCGGGGAAAACGCTTGAGCTGGCAAAACGGACCGCGCTCGGATGCGGATTATCCTATGTATATATCGGTAATTATCCGGGTTTTGACAACAATACCTATTGTCCCGCCTGCGGCAGTATCGTTATTGAACGCCTTAACGGCAGAAAAAGATATACAATGCAACATGAACACTATGTACCAATTATATGGAGTATCGAATGAAACTGCAAAAATTCAAAGATGCCATTCTACGTACCATCGACAAGCTTCACAATGCAAGCGGGGATGAATTTCTTGAACTCATGCTCGACACCGTTATCGTACGCGATAAGGATAATAATGAGATCAGGACCCTTTACGGATTGGAATACAATCTTTCCCGCTCACGGCACTGGGACAAAGAAGAAAAAAACTATATTTTGTACGATGGTTTTACGGACGAACATCTTACAACGCTGTATGAGGACATTATGGGTCTGGAAAAGCAGGCGGGGAAACTGTCGATATTTTTCGACGGGATGAACGATCTTGATGAGCCGATCCGCGAACAGCTTGATCTGGAACTGAGCAATATTCATGAGTAATTCTTTCCAATTTGATCCGTTCTTCAATCAAAAACCCTTTTCTATGGGCTTAAGCCGCATAGAAATACCCATTACCCGGCAGAATCTTTTCATGATGCAACGCCAGTTTTCCGTTAAGGATCATGTCAGTTTCTTTCCTTTTGACGTTTTCGGAGCAATGAACCCCTCAAACAATGTGGACAAGAATTACCGTGTCCGTACCATGGTCATTCATACGGACGCAGGTTTTGAGATCGAAACCGATATCGTTGAAAAGACATTCGTTCTTCGCAACCGGAGCATGGCCAAAGGGACAACACGCTACATGAGCGAAAAGAACGTTAAACCCGGCGATGTGATCATCATTGAAAAGATCTCTTCCTATGAGTATAATATGAAACTTAAACGAGGTGACGCATGATCAATAAAATTACCTTTGAACTGAATGACGATGAATTGGATGCGTTTAAGACATTGATAAAAAAATGCGAACAGGCACAGGGCGAGGTCAGCCTGAAGATCGATGGTTCGCTTCGCGGGGCACTCCGGCAGGTAGCGCGCGAACTGCATATCTACGATGATTTTAAAAAGCGCGATCTCTGGTAAAGGTCCGCAGGAGAACATACATGAGCAAAAAAACCCCCTTCTATGAGCGGCACACGGCCCTTGGAGCCAAAATGCTTGATTTCGCGGGATATATGATGCCGATATCCTATGCGGGTATTCAACAGGAACATCATGCGGTCCGGAATGCCGCCGGTGTCTTTGACGTATCGCATATGGGTGAATTCTTTGTGACCGGCAAACGGGCCGAGGCTTTTTTACAATATATCACGATCAACGATGTAAACCAACTTGCCGACGGTCAGGCACAATATTCGGCTATGTGCTATCCGGACGGCGGCATAGTCGATGATCTGCTTATCTACCGTTTTAACGCGGAAAAATTCATGATCGTTGTCAATGCTTCGAACATTGAAAAGGACTTTGCCTGGGCGAAGGAACATCTGATGGACGGGGTCGAACTCCGTAATGAAAGTGATCATTACGCCTTGCTTGCCATCCAGGGTCCCAATGCTCCGGCATTGCTGCAGTCCCTGACAAGTGTCAATTTAAAGGATATCGCATTTTATCATTTCCGTGAGGGCGATCTGGCGGATATACCCATGATCATTTCCAGAACGGGTTATACCGGCGAACCCGGTTTTGAATTGTATCACGCACCCGCGGATTCGTTGCGCTTGTGGGACGCGCTTTTTGCTGCGGGAGAACCGTACGGACTCGAACCCGTCGGTCTGGGTGCGCGTGATACCCTGCGACTGGAAATGAAGTATGCGCTGTACGGACATGAGATCGATCAGACGACCAACCCCTTGGAAGCGGGACTGGGATGGATCACAAAATTATCCAAGGATGACTTTATCGGGAAAGAGGTCCTGGTCAGGATCAAAGAGGAAAAACCGGCACGCATGCTGGTGGCGATGAAGATGTTCGACCGCGGGATCCCCCGGCAGGGATATACGATATATGACGGGGACAATATCATCGGAACCGTCACCAGCGGGACCATGTCCCCCACGCTGGGTATCGGTATCGCAACGGGTTATGTGGGGCGCGAATATGTAAAGACCGGAAATGAGGTTCTGATCGATATACGGGGGAAAAGGATGCGCGCGCTCATCGTTAAACCGCCGTTTGTGGGATCTTCGCCCTTTTGACGGTATACGGTCCCGTTACCGGGTACACACTAACAAATCATAGAATTTTTTCAGGTAATCCCATGTCATTTCGGACCAGTGCTTGTCTGCGAGAATAATTTATCGGCTTACAATGAGCCGGGCCCGGATCAGATCAACCCATTTGTCCCATTTGCATACTGCCGATCAGCGCGGCCAGCAGCATTCCGATCAGCATGGTCACGACGACGAGTATCGCGGATTTTTTTGCGGTATAACGGTACAGCACCTTGAACGCGATCACCCACAGCAGGATACGCCATATCTTGAAAAACTCAAATTGCGCAAGGAACTGGAAACCGAATGAACCGAGTTCCGGTTCAGTTACCAGCGAAGCCAGTCCCACATAGACCTGCAAAATCTCTTTTTGCATTATAAGGATCAGTTTTATGATCGATTCGGGAATGGTGATAAGCTGGATATAAAGCGTTGTTACCAGAAGGGTTGAAAACTTTTGTTCACCTCCCCCAATGAAATTACCGACGATCCAGAATACAAGAGCTGTAAAAAGGACGGCTATAATATTCGATAAAATGCCGGATACATATTTCAATGTTGACATCAGGGGTGTACCTGACTGCTGAATGGCAGCTTCTTTCTGTTCCTCCGTCAGTTGCGGCATCTTGCGGATCGTGTCGATCTGTTGCTGTTCAACGATCTCGGCCGTAAGCAGAAGGAATGTCACGATCATTGCGGTAAGAAGCAGTATCGGGATCACGTAGTCCGTCCAGCTTTTCTTTTCATCGCGTATTGAGGTAAAGCAGGCATCGGGTGCTGTGAATACATTTCCAAGGCGTTTTAGAAATTGCATGTTATTTCTCCTTATTCATTACTTTTTGTAAATTTAAAATCCTTACTTAAGAAAAATAAGTAAAAACTTTAAAATTTCGTTGAGAATAAAATTTTATTAACGTATGTTTACGATGTTGACATATTAAGCGGAGAAGGAGATCCATAATGGCAGTTGTAGTAAATCATGACGTTTGTGAAGGTATCGGTGAATGTATTGAGGTTTGCCCGGTCGAAGCTTTATCATTGGAAGACGGAAAAGCAGTTTGCGACGATGATCTTTGCATTGACTGTTTGGCATGTATCGCCGCCTGCCCTGTAGAAGCTATTTCAGAGGGTTAAACAAGATACCAAACAAAAAAAATAAGGGCAGTTTTATCTGCCCTTTTATATTTAGGAGAAAAGATGGAAGAAATAAATAAAGACCCTTTTGACGATCAAAAAAAGGTTCCTTATGCAAAACATGTGATCGCGATCGCATCCGGCAAGGGTGGCGTAGGTAAATCGACCGTAGCCTCCAACCTTGCGCTGGCACTCAGGGATAAGGGTTTTTCGACCGGATTGCTGGACCTGGACCTCTACGGACCCAGCGTGCCGATCATGTTCGGGCAACATAAACCGACCGAAGCGGTCAGTGAGGACGGTATCCTGCCTGCCGTAAAATTCGGTATCCAGCTTATGTCACTGGGATTCTTCCTGGATCCGCGATCCGCCGTGATCTGGCGGGGTCCGTTGGTAATGAAGGCGGTGGATCAGTTATTACATCAGGTCATCTGGAAAAAAATGGATTATCTGATCATCGATCTCCCGCCGGGAACGGGTGATATCCAGTTAAGTCTGGTTCAGAAGATCGCATTGAGCGGAGCCATTATCGTTACGACCCCTCAGGACCTTGCCCTGGCCGACGTCAAACGCGGTATCAATATGTTTGAAAAAGTACATGTCCCCATCGTGGGCATTGTGGAGAATATGAGCTATTTCCTGTGTCCCGAATGCAAGCATAAATCCTTTGTCTTCGGACAGAACGGCGGTTTAAAAGAAAGCCGAGATTCCAATGTTCCTTTCCTGGGGGAAATCCCGCTGAACGAAGATATCATGACCGCCACCGATACCGGTTGCCCCATCGTGGAAAGTAAACCGGGAAGCGAGGAAAGCAAGGCCTATCTGGAAATTGCCGATAAGGTCATCGCCTTTTGCTCGAAAAGCTGATCCCGTATTATTTAGAAATTGATTCAAAATAGAGATACCTGCCCTTCGGATTGTTCCGGGGCGGTATCTTTTATTTTTTGTATCATCGCAAGGAACGCTTCCTCGTTCAGAACGGGGATATGGAGTTCTTTTGCTTTTTCCAGTTTCGAACCGGCCGCATCTCCGGCAACCACATAATCGGTTTTCGATGAAACGCTTCCGGCCGCTTTCGCGCCCAGATCACGCACCATGTCTTTCGCCTCATCCCGCGTCAGCTTCAATAATGTACCTGTAAAAACGAATATTTTATCTTTCAGGGGTGTGTAGCTTTTGATATTTTCATGCGGATCGATCCCAAAGGACCTGAGTTTTTGCACCATGTTCCGGTTATCGGGATCCGAAAAATAGTTCACGATACTTTCCGCTACGATCTCACCGATATCGTCAATGGCGATCAGACTTGCCGTATCGGCCCGCATAAGGGCGTCCAGCGAACCGAAATGCCCTGCCAGAACACGCGCCAGATATTCACCCACATTGGGGATACCCAATGCGTAGATCACGCGATGCAGCGGACGGCTCAGAGAATTCCCGATCGAAGCGACCAGATTTGCTGCCGATCTCTCCCCAAAGCGTTCCAGCGTTCCCAATACGGATCGATCGAGCCGATACAGATCAGCCACGGAACTCAGGATACCCTCATCCACAAGGCGGTCAACGATCTTTTCGCCGAGTCCCTCGATATCCATGGCGCGTTTGGAAGCAAAGTGTTCGATACCGTTCTTGAGTTGTGCGGGGCAATCCCTGTGGACGCATTTTACCGCCACTCCGCCCTCCATGCGCTGGACCTTTGCACCACAGACGGGACAATGGTCCGGCAGATGAAAAACCTCCGTATCTTCGGGCCGGCGTTCTTTAATGACCTTCATTACTTTCGGTATCACGTCCCCGGCCCGTTCGACAACGACCCAGTCACGGATCCTTATGTCTTTACGGTCGATCTCATCCTGATTGTGCAGTGTGGCGCGCCGGACCAGCACACCGCCGATCTGAACGGGCTTAAGGTTGGCAACGGGTGTGAGCACACCGGTACGTCCGACCTGCACGTCAATGCTTTCGATCCGGGTGATCTCCTGGCGGGCTTTGAATTTTCCCGCAATGGCCCAGCGGGGCGTGCGGGTACGCATTCCCAGTTGCTCCTGCAGACCCAGATCATTCACTTTTATGACGATCCCGTCCATATCGACATCCAGCGATTCCCGCTTTTCTTCCATCTCCCGATAATAGGCGATCATCTCATCTTCCGAATGCAGAAGCCGGTTGCAGGGACTGATACGAAAACCCCATATTTTCAATTGTTCCAGGAATTCCATATGGGTATGAAATGGAATACCTTCGATCTTTCCCGGCGCGTACAGATAAATTTCAAGAGGCCGTTTGGCTGTGATGCGTGAATCCAGTTGTCGCAGGGAACCTGCCGCCGCGTTCCTGGGGTTGGCAAAAAGTTTTTCCCCGGCATCGGCTCTGGCTTTGTTCAGCTTTTCAAAGTGCGTTTTTGAAATATAAACCTCGCCGCGGACTTCCAGCAGGGGCGGCAGGAGCTCGCCATGCAGACGTAAGGGTATCTGATGGATGGTCTTCAGGTTCTCGGTAATATCCTCTCCCGTATAGCCGTCACCCCGCGTCAGTCCGGTACGGAATATCCCGTTCTCATAGATCAGTTCCACACCCAGTCCATCCAGTTTGGGCTCTCCGACCAATTCGGTGTGCGGATCACCCACAGACCGGATGATACGCTGATAAAATTCCCGTAATTCCGATTCTGTCAGTGCATTTGCGAGACTGAGCATCGGCAGGCGGTGGGCTTGCGTGCCGAAGGATTCCAGTACGGCACCCCCCACCCGCCTGGTCGGCGAATCGGGATCGGAAAACTCCGGGTGCGCCTTTTCCAGTTCCTGCAGTTCACGGAACAGCCGGTCATATTCGGCATCGGAAATGATCGGGTCGTCCAGGACATAATAACGGTAGTTATGTTCACGGAGCCGGTCCTGCAGATCCCTGATCCTTTTCTCTGTTGCGTTCATTTTTCTTCCATATCCCTTGAGGAACAGATATCTATACCCGTATTCAGGATATTGGAGATCAGTACCTGACCGGTTTTAACGGGTGCTGCCGCGCAATAGGTATTGATGATCTCCATGGCTTTGAATAATAATCCTTTTGGCAGGGGTCCCGAACTGTGGACCGGCAGGCGGCGATGACGGGGATGGCGGATCCCGACGGTTGTTGTCAGCATGCGGGTGGGATTCGTGAATTCCTCGATCGCGTATGTCTCACCGCGCCGGCATTGATTCCCGCTTACCAGATAGTTGCCGCGCCGGTGTTCAAGGGTCATCTTGCAGCCGACCGGACATACGATACAGATCATCTCTTTGCGTTCAGGGTCCGTCATTTTATTCCATGGCTGCCAGGGCGGCCACGACCTGTTCATGCAGTTTTGTGATATCGCTGGTTTTGCTATGATAATTATTCGCGATACAGGAAAATGCGACCAAACGACCGGACCGCGTGCGGACATATCCGGTATGACTGCGTACACCGCCGATATATCCGGTCTTAACGCGTGCATTTTTTGCCGCATCGGTATTTTTTGCAAACTGGGCAACGAATCCGTAATCATTGCTGTCACCGGCAATCGAAAAGGTATTATAAAAAGCGTTAAAATGCTTTCTGTCTGTCATGGCGCTGAGAAAGTCACAGAATATCTTCGTGGTGATCATGTTCTCCCGCGACAGGCCGCTTGCATCATAGAGACGCATTCCGTTACAGTCCACATTCAATCGGTTAAGATGTTTTTCAATAACCTTTGTACCGTTACCGGAGTTGCCGTTCTCCGCATGCGCCAGTTTAAGCATCAGCATTTCGGTATAAGTGTTATTGCTTAATTTATTGGTGATCTCGGCAATGCGCTGCAGGGGCGGCGATGTTATGGTTTTTAAAAGATGTTCATTGCGGTAGGTTTGAGGGTCGGACACCACGAAAGGTTTTTCCGAAACGGATATTTTGGCAGTCCTCATGGCATCATCCAGCGACTGCGCGGCAAGCAGTGCCGGATTGGGAATGGCGCCCTTGATCGAAAAGCTCTCTACGCCCGCCGGAATGGTCCCGTGGAAGATGGCATGATAAAAATTCGGAGCACAAAGGATATACCCTCTGTCCCCGGAGTTGACGGGACCGGTCTTCATTCTGTTCGTATAGGTAAAACCCGGAATGTCCGGCCGGATACCGACAACTTCGGCAGGATCCCCTACGCGTTGCCCGGGTTTGAAATCAAGATAGTATTTATTGTCCATAAAACACAGCGCCGTCAATCCGGCACCGTAATAGTTCCCAAGATCCTCCCAGGTCCATGTCCCGGGAACATAATACGGACCGTAAAGGGATTCATCGGCGATGACCGCACCGTTCACGGATCGGATGCCTTTTTTCTTTATGGCCTTGACCCATTCGTTCATGAGCCTTCTGCGGTTATAGACACCCCAGACCTGATCACCCGCCAGTGTGGGGTCTCCCCCGCCGACAATGTAAATATTCCCGTGCAGGACACCCTCCTTGTCGATGGTCCCGCTATAATAAAGTTTGGTCTCGAAGCAGAAATCCGGACCCAGTTTATCAATGGCAAGTCCGATGGTCAGTACCTTAAGGCTTGACGCACAGGACAATGACATATTGGAATGATGATCAATGATGGGAGCCTCATCATGGCGGGCATCCACATATCGCGCATAGACGCTCCATTGCGCATGGTCCAGCTCGGGTAAGGCGGCAAGGGTTTCGACCACTTGCTGCGGGGTTTGCGCGAACATAAATGCGATCAGAAAAAGACAGATCGTAAAGCAGCGTTTGAACAGCATGTTTCTTTTTTTCCTTCTACTTACAAATTACAGAATGATGCATCGTTTTTCAACAAATTCCTGTGGGCGATCCGGTAACTTTTCATATTCCGGTCCACTTATTTCCTGTTTCATCAACGTCTGAATATGTGCGGGATCGGTACTTTGGACCATTGTTCTTCGCACATTTCGACAAGACTTTTCGTATTGAATATCCCGGCTTCGATCCAATCAACGAAGCGTGTCGCGGTATCCGGATAATGCATGGGGCGTATGGAGGGCAGTTTCAGCCATTCGCTGACTTCCTGAGGATTAAGATCGTACATTTGCTTCCCGAATCCCAGTTCCTCCACCGCCATGGCGTTCGCGACCTGCTCCGCTTGTCCGGCGATCGGCTTGGCCAGTGTCTTAACGCCCATATGAAAGGATTCGCTGTTCGCCAGAAATCCGGCGTGCAGAATGGCCCCATCGGACTGCGAAAGATGGTTCAGAAAATCCTGACGTCCCCGCGGCATAAGATGGATATTGTTCTTGCTGCGTTTCCGGCTGACCTCCGTAAAAAAGTAATAATCAAAGTCCCGGGGGCAGGCTTCCAGCATGCGCAGGACATTTTCCTGACGTTCATAGGGAAGATATACAATGATCATTTTTCTTTCGGGAGGATCCAGCGGGTCAATATGGATGGGCGGGAATATCGGGGGCAGAATGGGAAAACCGAAGTGATGCCAGTGGACCGGAACCACAAAATCGGCCGGGACAAAGTATTCCATGATGGTCCGTACCATCACCTGCAGCGTCGGATATGGGATATCATATTTGAAAGCATACTGATGACTTAAGCCGATCGACGGGATCTTGTTCTTTTTCGCGACCTGCACGGAAACGGGCTCATAGTCCGTAATGACAAGATCGATCCCTTTGGCATTATAGGTCAGGATATCCCGCAAATAAGCAAAGGCATCCAGACGGGGAGCGGTTTTGATATAGTTGATCTTTCCGTTCTCGGTGGCATAGGTCAGACCTTTGAAGATCTTATAGGGTTCAAATGCCTCCGCTTCGGGTAAATTCTTCTGCTGGGATCCGCTGAAAATCACCTGAACATGGTGGCCGCGCCGTTTCAGTTCAAGCACGATATTCCGTGATTTCCCGATATGTCCGTTCCCGGTTGTCTGTACGCCGTAAAGTATATTCACTTTACTCCTTTTTAATGATCTTTTTTGCCTGAAAATATACGAGAACTGTATCTGAATTCCAAGTCTCAGATTCAGCCGGACAGAAAGAAATATTCACTGTGAAAAATCGATCCCTGCCGCAGGAAGCCATTGGCTTTCGCTGTTTTTTTCGTATATTTATCCGTGAAAAAAATGCACTATGAACCTGATATAAAAGTTATCGGCTTTGATGCCGACGATACGCTCTGGGATAACGAACCGCATTACCGGGCACTTGAACAGATATTCTGCGAGCTGGTCCGTCCCTACCTCCCGCAGGAGGAAGCATCACGTGCACTGTATAAGACCGAGGTCGGCAACATGCCGCTCTACGGCTACGGCGCAAAGGCTTACACGCTGTCCATTATCGAAACCGCCCTGGAGGTCAGCGGACACCGGATCACCGCTTCGGATATCCGGAAGATCCTGGATGCAGGGAAAATACTGGCGGATTCACCGATACGTCTTCTTGACAAGGTTGAGGAAGTCCTGCAGCAGCTGTCCCGGAATTACACCCTGATCGTTGCGACAAAGGGTGACCTCCTGGACCAGGAGCGCAAATTACGGAAATCCGGTCTGGCGCCTTTTTTTCATCATATTGAGATCATGAGCGATAAACAAACAACGGATTATAAAAAATTATTTCGCCATCTCGATATATCCGCCGAACATTTTCTTATGGTCGGGAATTCGATCTGTTCGGATATTCTGCCCGTCATCGAACTCGGCGGCTACGCGGTACATATCCCCTACCACACCACCTGGCTGCATGAACAGGTGGACGAACAGCCTGATCTGCCGGACGATCATTTTATGGGAATACCTTCCATTGCTCTCATTCCCGAGATGTGTCCCTGGATCACCATCACATAAGTATCGATTTTTAATCACACCGCTACATGACCGGATCCCCGAAGGTGATTCCCATATCGTCTGCATATGTTTAATTTTTAGATCAGCTTTATATAACTGTCCCGTCCGGGATCATCACATCCTTTTTGACAACAACGATCCCTTCATGGATACAATAGGTTTCCGTTTCGAACTCGTCCAGTTTGTTCTTATTGATGATCTTGACATTATTCCCGATCCGGGCATTCTTATCGATGATCGCGCGTTTGATCACGCAATTTTTACCTATTCCCAGCGGTACCTTCCCTTTGTGGTCCGTTTCAAAGAAATCATTGCCCATGATATAACTGTCGTGGATCTCGGAACCCGCGCGCACTACGGAACGGATCCCGATGATGCTGTTGCGGATGGTATCGGCATGGATGAGAGAACCTTCGTTGATCAGCGAATGTGAGATATTGGCATTGCTGACCCGTGACCCGGGCAGCATCCGCGCGTGGGTGTAGATCGGGAACTGAATATCCACGAAGGGGAAATCCGGTTTCATTTTCGTCATGTTGATATTCGCGTTATAAAAGGCAGAGATGGTCCCGATATCTTCCCAATATCCGTCAAAGAAGAAAGCCTGGACCTTATAATCCGCGATGGCGGCCGGAATGATATCACCGCCAAAATCATCTTTTGGAATATCGTTCAATGTCTTGCGCAAGGTCTCGCGGTTGAACACATAAATGCCCATCGATCCCCAGTAGGGACGCCCGGGGTCGCCGGTGGGACTTGTCATCCTGTCCAGTGTCTCTTTGTCCTTGGGTTTTTCGGCAAACTGGATGATACGTCCCTCATCGTTGACCTTGAGGACCCCGAAACTTTTTGCTTCTTCCCGGGTGATGGCTTTGACCGAAATGGTGATATCCGCCTGTTCCTTCCGGTGATGATTGACAAAGTCCTGATAGTTCATGCGGTATAAATGATCGCCTGCCAGAATAAGGTACTGATCAAAATTATAATTCTCGAAATGGTTCATATTATGCCGGACCGCATCTGCGGTTCCCTGATACCAGTTCATATTCTCGATAGTCTGCGATGCGGCCAGTACTTCGAGAAAACCGTGAGAAAAACTATCGAATTTATAGGTATGATTGATATGCCGGTGCAGGGATTCGCTGTTGAACTGCGTCAGGACATAGATCTTCCGTATATTGGAGTTCAGACAATTGCTGATGGGAATATCGATCAAGCGGTATTTCCCGCCGATCGGCACCGCGGGTTTTGATCTTACCGTTGTCAGGGGCGCCAGACGCGTTCCGCGCCCTCCTCCAAGAATAACGCTCAATACCTTGCGCATATACACCTCTGTTATTTACTGTTGATGACTGTTAGTTTTCCGTATCCTCGTCTTCGCTTTCCGGAGGATCATCGGGCTGCGGTTCCGCGATGGAAGGTTTTTTTATCGTATTGATCTGATAATTGCTGAATTTCAGATCGATATATCCGAAATTCGACGTGATCGGGATCCCGCCCCGCGGATTGGGCACTCGCTTTTTCTCGGTTTCTTTGCTTTCGATCATGATCCGGATGTCCGTCGGCAGATATATTCCCGGAAAGATCTCTTCCTGCACGAAATTGATGTCTGCCACCATTTCCGGTTTGTCGATCATCTTCATCTGAGAGAGGATCCAGCGGCTGGTATCCAGCATGGTCAGAAAGATCACTTCCCGGTCTTCCATGGGTTTGATCACTTCGATGAACACCACATCTTCTTTCACCTGATCCAGTTCGATCATGCGCAGGGATATGGCGTCCCTGACCAGGCGCTCAAGGTCCATTAAAAAGATCTCTTTAGGGAACATCAGCGGTTCCCGGTCCGCCGTATAGAGCGTATCGGGACGTATAAAATACAATACCGTTTCACGGTCCGGCAGCGTCGCCTCGGGCATACGTGAACGCACACGCATATTGACGATCATATCGTCGACCTGTTTATAGTTCACGTTGGCCCGGCGAATATAATATTGCGGGTCTTTCGCTGCCAGAATACTGATGACACACAGGAAGAACAGACATATTTTCTTTAGCATGACCGGACCTCCTTATCGATGGGATGTACGGTCCAGTCGCGCTCAGGCAGCCACTCTTCGATATTGCCGTCGGGTTTCTCCAGTACAACGCGTTTAATGTTCGCATTCGCGATCTGCGCCATACATTGGTAGCAAACAAATTCATGACCGTGAATATAGATGGTACTGTCCGAGGTCGAGTGTCCGTTCCGTGCCGCCAGCGTGATGGCATTGGATTCGGCATGCGAACCGACGGCCCGGCAGCGCTCCAGTTGGGTCCCCGAGGGGATCTTGTGCAGATCGCGGTAGCAAAATCCGATCTCCAGACAGTTTTTCTGACAGCGCGGCGCACCGTTGTAGCCGGTGGATACGATATCCTTGTTGTTGACAATAACCGCACCCACATGTCTGCGCAGACAGGATGAGCGGGTCGCCACGACCCGTGCGATGTTCAAAAAATATGTATCCCAGTCCGGACGTTTCATACATTCCTCTTATTAAATGAGAATAACATCAAAATCCTTTGCAATATGCGTATTTTTGAAAAGCTTTTCAACAGCTTTCTGATATAAGTTCAGATCCTTGTAACGCTCGGAATAATGGGTCAGGATCAGTTTTTTCACATTATTGTCGCGCGCATATTCCGCCGCCCGTTCGGCGGTCATATGTCCGAAACGGTCCGCCAGGGCGGATTCCTCAGCCAGATAGGTCGCTTCCATCAATACCGCATCGGCATTCCGGATCAGATCGGGAAGCGTATCGCATACTCCGGTATCCAGGGCGTAGGCGAATATTTTCTCTTTGGTCCGGTAACTGACATCCTCACGGCTGATGACCTCACCTTTGTGCATGATCTCCCCGTCCTTTTCCAACTGACCCACCAGCGGACCGTACAGATCATTCGCGTCCAGGAGCTCCTGCCGGAAGCGCAGGGCGCATTTCTTGGTCAGGCGGTATCCCAGGACCGGCGTACTGTGTTCAAGCGGGAAGGCTTCTATGATGTGCTCGTCCGTTTCTTCAACGATACCGGGCTGCAGGGGATGAAATTCAAAATCAATGCGACGGGTATAGGCTGAAGAACGGCTGAGCGCTTCTATGTACGAACTCCCCTGTTCCGGATAATAAATGCCGACTTTGTGCGGTACTTCCATCAGCGAAAGCCGCTGCATGATGCCCGGCAGTCCGAGACAATGATCTCCGTGAAAATGGGAAATGAAAATACGATGCACCTTTCCGGGAGAAATGCCGGCAAGGGTGAACTGCCGCTGCGTGCCCTCGCCCGGATCGAATAGTATAACTTCCTGAAATCCTTCCAGCAAATAGGCGTTCTGATTCCTGTCACGGGTGGGAAGTTGCGAGGCGGTACCTAAGATCGTTAATTTCATCGCTGTTAATATAATTTTTTTTCGGGATGAATCCAACCGGGAAACCCGGAATCATGCTTTCAGCAAGGACCCGGTTGCTTTTTCTTTCAACCCATCAGGCTCAGTACGATGGAATTCAGTTTCTCCGAGGGTCTGTCGGAACGCGAGAGCAGGATCAGCGGCACCTGCGCGCCCATGATCAGTCCCCCGACGGGCGCGTGCTGCAGTTCGATCATCTGCTTGAGCATGAAATTGCAGACCGTGATATTCGGGAATACGATGAGGTCCACATCGCCCGATATGTGTGATGCGATATTCTTTTTCACGGCCGCTTCGGCGTTCAGGATCACATCCAGGGCCATCGGTCCTTCCGCTTCATAGCCCTTCGCGCTGTATGCTTCCGCCAGTTCCTTCGCTTCCCCCGTTTCCGGAAGCTTGGGATTCACCTTCTCCACAATGGCCGCGAAGGCGATCTTCGGTTTTTCTTCCAGGATACGCTCACAGAGTTCGATGGCATTGTCCGTGATGGCGCGCTTACGTTCCACATCCAGTTCGATATTGATGGCACCATCGGTCAGGAACAGCAGTTTGTGGTAACCCGGACTGTCGCAGACCGCGATGTGGGACAGCAGTTTGCCTTTGCGCAGACCTTTTTCGCGGTCCAGTACGGGACTCAGGAAGGCGGCCGTGGCGATATCGCCCTTCATCAGGGCATCCCCCTTCCCCGCACGGATATCCGCGATGGCATGACGGACCGCATCCTCGGGCGTATCGGAGGAGATCAGGTCAAATTTCTTCAATCCGCTTTTTTCGGCCAGTGCATTGACCGCCACGGCACGGCCATATAAGCGGGGAATGATATATCCTTTTCCTTCCGCTTCCGCGAGCGCTTCAAAGACCGGGAGGGAATCCGGGAATACGATATTGACGGTTTTGGGCGCTTTCAGGTTAATGCGGGAATAAATATCGGCGTAATGCATCTTATACTCCGTTGCTTTCATAATCATTGATCTTCATTTTTCCGTCCAGGATACGGAATCCGCCGTCTGCCATGGCGCCGAGCTCGTTTTCTCCGGGATAGATGGTCATGTGGAACTGACTGCCCAGATGAAGCAGTAAATGATCCTGCACGTAATCGGAATACGCGATCCCGCCCGTTATGATCACGGACCTGAGATCAAAGTCCAGAACCGCCGCCATGGCGCCGATCTCCTTGCGCAGCTGGTAGAGCATGGCGTTCAGGATCGTCTCTGCCTCTTTGTCCCCGTTTTTGATACGGGCGACCACTTCGCGGACATCATTGGTACCGAGATAACCCTTGAGTCCGCTTTCGCGGGTAAAGAGACGCCGCAGGGACTGCTCATCCATTTTTTCCCTGAAGACCAGGTTCAGTATGCCTTCCAGCGGCAGGGCGCCGGCGCGTTCGGGTGAAAAGGGTCCCATGCCCAGCAGGGCATTGTTCACATCGACGATCCGTCCGCCGCGGATGGCAGCGACCGAGATACCGCCGCCGAGATGTGCCACGATCAGGTTCTCTTTTTCGATGTCCCAGCCCTCGCGCTCGCAGACCCGCCGGGCGGTGGCTTTGATGTTCAGGGCGTGACAGAGGCTTTTGCGTACGATCCCCGGCACGCCGGATATCCGGGCGATATCATCCATCTCGTCCACGACCACGGGATCGATGATATAAGCCGGCGCCGCAAATTTTTCACCGAAATACGCGGCCAGCGGTCCGCCCAGATTGCTGGCGTGATTCCCGTAGGTCGCGTTCTTCAGGTCTTCGAGCATACTATCGCAGACCGGATAGGCGCCGCTTTTCAGCGGTTTGAGGATCCCTCCCCGGCCGATCACGACGGAAATATCCCCGATGTGATGCTGTGCCAGTTCGTTCTCGATCTGCGTTTTCCTGAAGGGAAATTCACGGTACACATTCTCTTTTGAGATCTGTGTCTCGTCCATGGCGACCTTCAGTTCCAGTTCCACTTCATCACGGGTAAACACTGCCATTTTTGTGCTGGTAGAACCGGGATTGATCGCAAGTACACGTTCTGTCATACCTACTCCTCGATGTCGTTAGTAAACCATAGGGTAAGATACGATTTTTATATTTGATTTTCAAAATTTTTTCTTATATTGGCTGGCAATTTGATTTTATGGGGAATTAGCTCAGCTGGGAGAGCGCTTGAATGGCATTCAAGAGGTCAGCGGTTCGATCCCGCTATTCTCCACTGGCCTTCGCCAAGGCTACGGCCAGCAGGCCAGGAGACTTGGCGAAGGACAAGCGCCGAAGTGCCGCCAACCGGCGGACGAAGGCGGTTAGTTTTTATCCATCATCTGGCAGGCTACGGCCAGCAGGCCAGGAGACTTGGCGAAGGACAAGCGCCGAAGTCCCGCCAACCGGCGGACGAAGGCGGTTAGTTTTTATCCATCATCTGGCAGGCTACGGCCAGCAGGCCAGGAGACTTGGCGAAGGACAAGCGCCGAAGTCCCGCCAACCGGCGGACGAAGGCGGTTAGT
>Ga0334884_1000566_pt1 | contig 66593 bp, 52 predicted proteins | sample GraSluR1_MG_7_FD_207215 | JGI IMG/M metagenome (GOLD analysis project Ga0334884, IMG submission 207215) | Sludge microbial communities from methane-producing bioreactor in Wageningen University, Netherlands - Granular Sludge_12_05 R1 | ecosystem: Engineered > Bioreactor > Anaerobic >... | reverse complement strand
ATGTCATTAGGCAGTTCCAATCCTTAACTATTTTTTAGCAAGGTCAGAAAAATATTAATTCAAAAAAATATTGCGAAAAGTTTTTATTAATAATTATTCGTTCATATCTTAGCGCCTAAATAATTACAAAAATTTTATATTAGCCTGATATTTAGGGGTTAATGTATAATAAGTTCACAATTCTTAATAAGTTTCTTGCGAATTGAACAACATGTTTCCAAATTTATTGTTTAATTTGACAACCTTTATAGGTCAAATTATGGAAGATATTAAATTGACGATACCGTTTCTGTTCAACAGGGCGGTTGATAATAACAGCGAAAGACCTTCGCTATCATACGTTTCAGAAGCTCCTTATACCTATCGTGAAGCACAAAATTTGGTAAAAAGCCTCATGTCGTTTTTGCATCGGCTAGGAGTGAAGAAGGGTACCAAAGTAGCGATATTAGGTGAGAATGTGCCGAACTGGGGTATTGCTTACCTTGCTGTAACCGGAATGGGAGCAGTGGCTGTTCCCATCTTGCCCGGTTTTAGTGCAGTTGAAACAGGAAATGTAATACAGCATTCAGAAGCACGCTGTATATTTGTTTCCGAAAAGCAAGTTTCGAAAATGCAGGCCTTAAGCCTGCCTGTGTTGCAGCATACTATTACCCTCGAAGACTTTGAGGTGATACATGGCGACCGCAGTGTATATTACCGATATGGCGATTACGACAACAATGCCTATAAAGTGTTTGAAGACGATCTGGCTGCGCTAATTTACACCTCGGGTACCACGGGCAAGTCGAAAGGGGTTATGCTTACGCACATGAATATCTGTTCAAACGTGCGGTCGGCCGGTATTTTGCAGCCGATACGCAACACCGATCGATTTTTGTCGTTGTTACCCCTGTCGCATACCTACGAAAACACACTGGGTCTTTTACTCCCATTGTTCAACGGAGCAGCGGTGTATTATGTGCGACAGGCTATTGCTCCGTCGGTTATGCTGAAAGCATTGGCTGAGGTTCGACCTACCATGATGCTTACGGTGCCAATGATTATTGAGAAAATTTATAAGAATAGAATTGCTCCGGTTTTCAAAAAGAAAGGTATTGTGAGTAAGCTATATCGCAATAAGCATTTCCGAAAATTGCTGCATAGGCTGGCTGGTCGCAAACTGCTGAAAACCTTTGGCGGTGAACTCCGGTTTTTTGGAGTAGGTGGTGCCAAACTCGACCCTGTGGTGGAACAATTTCTGCTCGATGCCAAATTCCCGCTGGCTATTGGCTACGGACTTACCGAAACAGCGCCCCTGTTGGCCGGAACCAGTCCAAAAACTGCACGATGGCAATCAACAGGGCCTGCTATCGATGGTGTAGAACTCAAAATACACAATGCCGATTCCGAAACCGGTATTGGTGAAATTTGGGCACGAGGTAACAATGTGATGGCCGGATATTATAAAGAACCCGAAGCTACTGCCGAGGTTATTACTCCCGACGGATGGTTCCGCACCGGTGATTTGGGTTGCTTAAGTACCGACGGTTTCTTGTCGATTAAAGGCCGTAACAAAAACATGATTTTGGGTAGCGGTGGCGAAAATATTTTCCCCGAAGACATTGAATCACTCATTAATAATTTCGACCATGTGCTCGAGTCGCTCGTTATCGAAGAAAATGGTGGTCTGGTGGCTTTAGTACATTTTAATGTTCAAGAAATAGAACAGAAATATCAGGATGTGTACGAAAAATTTACCGATTATTCCGACCGAAAAATAGAAGATCTTAAGTTTGAATTGCAAGAGTACGTAAACAAACAAGTAAGCAAGTTTGCACGCTTGCAACGTATAGTCCATCAACCCACACCTTTCGAGAAAACAGCAACGCAAAAAATTAAACGTTATTTGTATTAGCACAGGCATTTCCAAGTAACCCTGATAACATTTCCTGTTCTGTGCAGCGTCGCCTCAAATCGCTTAAATATCAGGCTTATTGCGTTAAAACACCATTACTATTAGCAGTGTTTAGTAGTTTCAAAACGATTTTTATTATTTTTGACAAAACCACTTTTGCAATGAAGCGATTAATAATAACAGTATGTATGGCAGCATTAGTAATGTTGCCACTGATGGCTCAAAAGAAAATTATCGAAAACAATCAGTTGAATCTGCCTTCTTCGGCCTGCAGCACCAGTACTCTCGAAAAATTGCTTCGAAAACACAAAGAAGTGAAGTATTCCGATATGCAGATACAGGAACTGCGTCTCGAATTGTGGGATCACAATGCAGCCATCGATAAGGCCCAGCAAGAGCTGATTCGTAAACGAAACCATCTTATCGAAATTAGGCAGGAAATAGTGCAGGTTGGTGACCCCAATCATATCAGCAGAAGGATAAACGACAAACTGAATAGTGTCGAAAAAATTAATAACGATATCAGCGAAAATCTGGCCGGTCTGGGGTATAAGGGTGTATATCTGTTTGCTTGCAAAACGTCGTCGAGCTACGATACCGAGCGTGATTTGCACGACAAGGCCATGCAGTTTATTACTCCGGTTGCCGTGGAACGTACCAATGGCAGCTTTATCGCGTCGGTTACCGAGCTAAGGCGCAAAGAAGGCTACGACGACTCGCTCTTCAGATTCATTACCGAGAAAATTCAAGGAACTTCGAATGTTGAGGCCGAAATTATCAATAAGCACAATAGAAAAGAAGGATACTATATTTTTATGGCTAAACTCAACACCAAGCCATTACAGAAAGACATTAAAATGGGTGTAGCCTCTCAAAAAGGAGAAAACCCCGAATACACTGTGGTGTTCGATGCCATTCGCGACAAAAATATGACAAAGAAGATTCTTGAGGTGGGAGCTTCAAAAGAGGATGTTAAAAAACTAGAACAAGAAATTGCCAAATGGAAAGATTTAGTGGCCGCCGAAAATGCACGTATCAAAGAAATTGAACGAAATTTTATCATGACAGGCAACGAGCGTATCAGGCAAATATACAGCGAAATTGAGAAACTTCGAAGCGAGTACAACGCTGCCTTGCAAAAACTGCAAAAGTTAATTACCGAGAATACGAATACAGAGTTTAAGAGCGAAACCATCGACAAAACCATTGCTGCCGCCATTGACGATATCGATAAAAACATTCGAGATATCGACCAGGCCATTATGGATAAAGAAGCTGAACGGCTTTTTGCCGATTATCAGATTCTGGTAACCACCACCACCGACTATTTTAGTAAGATTGCCGAAGAGGCGTTGGCATCAAAAGACCGGCTTACAGATATGTATGCCAAGGTAGAACACTATGTTAGGATAGTAGAAATGGAAAACGACGAGTATCGCAAGGCAAGTGGTAACAACGTTGTATATCAGCGCTATTTCGATAAAATATGGCTCTTTCCGGAACCCGGCGATGGCGACTTCTTCCGTGTAACCGTGGTTGTGAAGTTCTCGCTAACCAAATCGAAACCTGGCTGGCGGAGCTGGTAGCTCTTTTAATTTAAAACAATCCACTGATATTGCCTTCATCGTCGATGTCGATAAGTTCGGCTGATGGTAGTTTGGGTAAGCCTGGCATACGCATAATATCACCGGCAATGGGAATTACAAATCCTGCCCCCGAAGCAATTTCTATTTCACGAATATTCAGTGTAAAGCCTGTTGGACGGTTTTTCAGTTTCGGGTCGTCGCTTAGCGAATTCTGAGTTTTTGCCATGCATACCGGTAGTTTTTCGAGCCCGAGGTTCGCAATGGTTTTCAACTGATTGCGAGCTTTCATCGAATATTCCACAGCCGAAGCTCCATACATTTTGGTGGCTATTGTTTCTATCTTTTTTTCGATCGTCCACGAAAAATCGTATAGGGGCCTAAAGCACACCCTACATTGTTTTGCTTCGGATGCAACCATTTCGGCTAATTCAAGAGCTCCTTTGCCGCCTTTTTCCCAGGCTTCGTTTACCCCAACCCTTATCGCCTGAGCATCGCAATGATTTTTTATTACAGCGAGTTCCTCATCGCTGTCGGTCGAAAATTTATTGATAGCAACAATGGGATTGAAATTGAACATACGCATGTTTTCGATATGCTTGTCGAGATTGGCCAAACCCAAACGCACAGCTTCCACATCGGGTTTAGATAAATCTGCCAGAGCCATGCCCCCGTGATATTTCAAGGCGCGTACTGTGGCAACAATTACCGTAGCGTTGGGGTTTAACCCGGCATACTGTGCCTTAATGTCGAAGAATTTCTCGGCTCCCAAATCGCTGGCAAAACCGGCTTCGGTAACCACAAAATCGCTGAGCGAAAGTCCCATTTTGGTAGCTACCACCGAATTGGTTCCCTGTGCGATGTTGGCAAACGGACCACCGTGTATAATAGCAGGCGTGTTTTCGAGTGTTTGCACTAAATTGGGTTTCATGGCGTCTTTCAGCAATGCAGCCATGGCACCATGTGCCTTCAGATCACGGGCAAAGATAGCACGGTTGTCGTAGGTGTAGCCTATAAAAATATCGCCCAATCGTTTTTTTAGGTCTTTCAGGTTCTCGGCGAGGCACAAAATGGCCATTACCTCCGACGCAGCAGTAATATTAAATCCGGTTTCGCGCGGCACCCCCTGGGTTTTTCCACCAAGGCCAATAACGATGTCGCGCAGCGAACGGTCGTTCATGTCGATAACCCGCTTCCAGCTAATGGTGCGTGGGTCGAGCTCGAAATCGCGGTTTCGGTGGTGCAACTGGTTGTCGATAATTGCCGCCAGCAAATTATGTGCTTTTTCTATGGCCGACATATCACCGGTAAAGTGTAGGTTGATGTCTTCCATGGGTATAACTTGCGAATAACCACCTCCGGCCGCACCGCCTTTAACACCAAAAACAGGCCCCAGCGACGGTTCTCTGAGCACAACGGTGGTTTTATGACCCAGCAGATTCATGGCTTGTGCAAGGCCTATCGAAGTGGTGGTTTTTCCTTCGCCGGCCGGTGTGGGAGTAATGGCGGTAACCAATATCAAACGTCTTTCGCTTATTTTGTCTTCGTCAATCAGGCTTAGCGGAAGCTTGGCCTTGTAGTGTCCGTAGTTTTCAAGTAAATCTTCGGCTATCGCCAGTTGCGCAGCTATTTCGCGCACCGGTTTCATTTTGGCAGCCTTGGCAATGTCGATGTCGGAGGGTATCATGTTATTTTTTATTGTAAAACAGCCCAAACGGCTTTTTGTTTACAATATCGAAACAAGCCGGAATATCAACAGAAACAATTTTTATTCTACAACAAGCAATTTGGTGATAATCCCTTGCTGAGTATCTATTATTACAGTAATTATTCCTTTTTCGAAACCACAGATATCAATGTTTGAATAGTTGGAGTAATTGTCGATGTGTTTTCGTGTTTTGCCCATTGAGTCAACTATTGTAACGCTTTTTACAGGTGTATCCGAAATAATTCCAAATTGTGTTTTCGCCGGATTTGGATGCAACTTCACTGCTGCATTTATTTGTTTCTCTGAAGTAGTTGGAATTAGCGAAAACTCATATTCACAATGCTGGCCAATGTTATTGGTAATTTTCAGCATCAGCAATAATTCTAATTCGTCGATGTTATCGGTTTCGAACGCAATGGTTTTTCCGTAGTATTCCTCTGAATTTATTAACCAATAGTATGAAACGTGATTGTAAAATAAATTTTCGAGTTCATCGACACCTGCTACTGTTAGATTGATGCCATTGTACAGAACCACCGGCTCGGGAAATTCGTAATTAATGCACAACTGTGGCCAATAATCTGAGTCGGGGTAGTCCTTACTGGCAAAATTCATTTTGTGAAAAATCGTTGAAAGGTCTTCTGTCCATTGCATCATAACAATTCCATGGTAATTGTGTTCTAAATGGTGGTTTTCGTCGAGAACAACCGGAGTAATATCAATGTTTAAAATATGTTCATGCGATTCAGTGTTGGGTAATGAAGGGATAATCCCGATTTCGGTGTATTCATCATCTTCAAAATCAGGTTGATTATCCCAGGTAATAGAGTTTTCGTGCCACGATTGGGTAACCTTATAAATTCTTGTAACATTCGATTTCCCCGAACTGTATTTATGCGAGAATGCTTCGCCGCTAAATGGATTGAATAAGTTCAAATAGCATTGATTTACATAACTTGTTGATAAATCGTTCAAAAACAGCAAATCGACAGCAATGTAGCTGCGTTTTTTTCCGGGAGAGGCGTTCCATGTCCACACTTGTGTATCGAGATATTCGGTATCGCCGTAGTTTGTTGTGTTGGTTGGGCCCCAAGTCGGATTATTCTGGTTTTGCAGATACCATACTGGTGCGTCTTCTTTGGGATGATATACCTGTGTGCAGTTGAAAGATTGGCAGAATGCAACGGTGCTCACCATGAACAGCCCAATAAAACAAAGTGTATGCTTCTTCATTTTTTTTGACTATTTTTGAGAAATTTTTAGTAATCAAATATAGCGTTTATTTTTTACATTGTGCAATTAAATATACAAAAAATTTTATATTTATGAAATTTAGGCCACTATTTAAAGGAATTTTCACCGTGTTACGTTTTCATTGGTTTGTTCCGCGTAAAGCCCTATTGTTTTTTGGTCAGATGGCAGGTCTATCTGCTTGGATTCACAAGCATAAGAAACAAGCGGGATTTTCTGATTTTTACGATCCGAAATTCAGATACAACAAACGCGAAGATTTATTCCGTTATGTAATCGAAAATGAAAAGCTCGATTGTATCGACTACCTTGAATTTGGCGTTGCTCAAGGTTGTTCGTTTCGCTGGTGGACCGAAAATATTACTCATGAGGCTTCTCGTTTTGTTGGCTTCGATACTTTTACCGGTTTGCCCGAAGATTGGGGGCCATTTAAAAAGGGCGATATGTCGGCCAATAACGAAGCTCCTGTTATCGAAGGCTCGCGTCATCGTTTTATTCAGGGCTTGTTTCAGCAATGTTTGCCCGAGTTTTTAAAAACGTTCGATTTTAATAAGCGAACCGTTGTGCATATGGATGCCGATTTATATACTGCCACTCTATATGTTCTCACCAGTTTGGCTCCGTATCTCAAGAAAGGCGACATTATATTTTTCGATGAGTTTAATGTTCCCAATCATGAGTACAAAGCTTTTACCGAGTTTGTTTCGGCCTATTATATCGACTACGAAGTGTTGGGAGCTGTAAATAATTTCTATCAGTTGGCTATTAAAATTAAGTAATTACCGAAACACCTCCATCCGGTTAGCATCGAGGCGAAGGAAAATCATCAGCAACAATGTAAATGCCCACAGCGAACTGCCCCCGTAGCTGAAAAACGGCAGCGGAATGCCAATTACAGGCGCAAGGCCTATGGTCATGGCAATATTCACAGCTACGTGAAAAAACAAGATGGAAGCAACACAATAGCCATATACGCACGAATACTTCGAACGCTGTCGCTCGGCAAGCCACACAATGCGCAGTATTAGAAAACAAAATAATGAGAGTACTAAAAAGCTGCCAGCAAATCCCCATTCTTCGCCAACCGTGCAGAAAATGAAATCGGTGTCCTGTTCCGGCACAAAATTATATTTTGTTTGTGTTCCTTTTAAAAAGCCCTTTCCGGTGAAACCTCCCGAACCAATCGATATTTTCGATTGATTTACGTTGTATCCTGCCCCCAGCGGGTCGGAGTTAAAGCCAAGTAGTTCGCCGATGCGGTCTTGCTGGTGTTTTCCCAACACGTTCGAATATACATAGTCTACAGAACTTATATAGACTGTTGAAACTACGAGGAACAACAATACAGGCAAGGCACGGTAGATCTTTTTTATTAGCACCGTAACCAAAGCAATAGCTGAAGCCGTAAGCATGGCAAGCATTGCCAGGTACTTAACCGGATAGAGCCATAAATTGCTATAGTAAACGGCAAGAGCCACTCCGGTCACAAGGGCAAAAATCAGTAAGCCCCATAATGGAGTAGATGTTTTTTTCGACATCAGGGTAAAACCAACGAAGCCCACTACAGCCACCAGTGCGAGCAAAATCACATGATTTGTTATCAGGGCTAATACAAACAAAGCGATGCTTAAAAAGAAGAGAGCAAACAGCACAGGATTCATGCCTTCGCGGTAAAGTACAAAAATAAAAGCCGAATACACCAGTGCCGACCCGGCATCGTTTTGTAACAAAATCAATGCAACCGGAAGACATACTATGAGTGCAATTACTGTTAAATTGCGGAAATTGCCCAGTTTGAATTGTTCGTTGCTGGCAAATCGAGCCATGGCCAATGCGGTTGCCATCTTAGCAAACTCGGCAGGCTGTAGCCTGAAGCTGCCAATTTCGAACCACGAACGGGAGGCGTTCACTTCTTTGCCAAAAATCAGTACCGAAACCAAAAGCAGCATGAAAACAGCATAGATTACATACGAAAATGCCGAATAGAATTTGCTGTCGATTAAAAATACAAAAAATGTAATTAAAATGGCAGCACCTATCCAAATGAGTTGTTTGCCATAGCGCATCGAGGTGTCGAAAATGCTCACATGTGTTTCGTCGTACACGGCAGCATATATGTTTAACCAGCCCAGTAGCATGAGAACTAAGTAAATAGTTAGGCTAACCCAGTCGATGTTCATCAATATGTTACCACGTCGTGTTTGCAATGTTATAGATATTGGTGTTTAAAATGCGTTGTTCCGAATAAATATTGCTTATGGAATCGGTAAGATATTTTTCAATCATCAAGCTGGCAATGGGGGCAGCCCAAACTCCTCCAAATCCTGCATTTTCGATATAAACGGCAATGGCAATTTTAGGATTGTCTTTTGGTGCAAATGCCATGAATATCGAGTGGTCTTCGCCATGTGGATTCTGAGCTGTTCCCGTTTTTCCACACACCCTGATATGTGGAATTCTGGCCAAGCCACCTGTGCCATACTCTTCGTTAACAACAGCATCCATGCCATCGACAATGGGTATGAAATACTCGGGTTTAAAGGGTGTTTTTACCGGTTTTAGAAAGCTTGAATCGGGAATTTCGTTGTTGATGTGTCGTGCCAGATGGGGCGGGTAATAGTAGCCTCTGTTTGCTATAATTGCAGCATAATTAGCCATCTGAAGCGGGGTTACAAGCACTTCTCCCTGCCCTATGCTCAGCGAATATATAGTACTGTAAGCCCAACGGTACTTCCCGTAAATTCTGTCGTAGTAGTCGGGGCCGGGTATTTTACCACGCGACACCGATGGCAGCCCGATGTCGAAGCTTTGTTCAAATCCCAATGCCAATACTTTGTCTTTCCAAATTTCTAAGCCAACCCTGCTGTCGCGGAAAATACTTTTTTCGAACCCGCGTTGTATAAGTTTTCGTGTAAGCATATAGAAATACGGGTTACACGAATACTGAATGGCTCGCATTAAATTGGTGTTTGGGGGATGATTATGGCATCCCACAATGCTTTGGTCGCACGGAAACGATGTGTTTGGGGTAATTATGCCCTGATCGAGACCTATGATTGCCTGCACCATTTTAAAAATTGATCCCGGTGGATATGCGGCATTAACTGCTCTGTTGAACAAGGGTTTATTCGGCGCTTTCATTAAACTGTCGAAATTGTAACCACGCTGTCTGCCAATCAATAGGTTGGGGTCGTAACCCGGGCTCGACACCATAGTGAGAATTTCACCGTTTGATGGGTCGATGGCTACAATGCTGCCAATTTTGTTCTGCATCAGCAGTTCGCCATAGCTTTGCAATCGTTCATCGATACATAGGGTAATGGCTTTCCCGGGCTTGGCGGCAATATCGAACTCGCCATTTTCGTAGCTTCCCTGAATACGGTTGTGAACATCAACAATATAAACCTTTACACCCTTTTCGCCGCGCAATACATTTTCGTAGTAGTTTTCAATGCCACTTTTACCAACATAATCGCCCACTGCATAGTACGAGTCGTTTTGTATTCCCTCCAGATCGATTTCACCAATATCCCCCAAAATGTGAGCCGCAATGGTCTTTTCGTATTTTCGCAATGAGCGGGTTTGTACATAAAAACCGGGGTAACGGTACATGTGTTCCTGAAAATAGGCATATTGCATTTTCGACATTTGCTTGTAGAAAACCGATGGTTTGAAGCGTGAATAGCCGATGGCTTTTTTTATGCGCATTCGCAAATCATCAATATCGATACCCAAATCTTGCATCAGCATTGCCGTGTCGAAGCTTGTTACCTGTCGGGGAATAATCATTAAGTCGTAAGCAGTTTCGTTGCTTACCAACAGAATCCCGTTTCGGTCGAAAACCAGGCCGCGGGCAGGATATTCAACAATGCGACGCTGCGAATTATTTTCCGATGATATTTTGTAGGAATCGTCAATTACCTGAATCGTAAACAACCGAATAATTATTATGAGAAATATGGCAAGAAAAATCCCGCCCACATAAAACTTGCGGATGCTGAGATCTTTCATTTCCTCTTCATGCTAAGGTATTCTATTAAAATAATAACAGCCACACTACCTAAAACACTGAATGCAACCCTTAACAGGGTGATATGAAACATATAAAAACCAAAAGCATCGAGAATGTGTAGCAGCAATTGGTGGGCTATTACCAGTGTGATGCAGTATTTCAGAAACCAAAAGAGGCCATAACTACGTATGCCGGGCAATGTATTGGCCTCGTATCCGTCGCGCGGGGCATACAATCGCAGTACAGCCGGTCGCAAATACGCAACAAGTATTGTTGCCGAAGCATGAATGCCAAGAGTGTTTCCAAAGGCATCTACTATAATTCCTGTAATAAGTGCCACTAGCATGAGCACATACGCCGGAGTTTCGAAGGGAAGTATTAAAATGAAAATAATGTACACAAAAAAGTGTGTGTAGGGAATCCCCTGTATATTCGAAAAAAGCAGAACCTGAAATGCCATCAGCACAACAAAGCGAATTATATATGTGAAATTGCTGTTAATCATTGTTGCTTTCCAAGTCTAAAATTTCTGTTCTGTTCCTATTCTCAATAATATAAAGGTGCCTGATTGTTGCAAAATCGGTGAATAATTTTACGTTGATTTCGTAATAACCGGTTGAGTTGATTTTTTGATAACTGTCGATAATCCCAACCGGAACTTCGGCAGGGAAGATGGCAGAAAATCCGCTGGTAACAATGGTGTCTCCAATGGCAATTTCGATGTGCAGCGGTATTTCCGACATCCGGGCAAAGCGATAGTCTTTTCCACTCCACGACAATGACCCGAAGTAATTGTTTTTGTTGATTTTTACACTAAGTTTAAATTCGGTGTTGATTACAGGAATAATTGTTGCATAATTCTCGGAACAATTATACACAATGCCAACCAATCCCTGGCTGCTTATTGCTCCCATATTCGGTTGTAGCCCGTGTTTAATACCTTTGTTGATGGTAATAAAGTTGTTGTTGCTCCATATACTGCGGTTTATTACCATTGCATCGCGATACACAAAATCGGGTCGATTTTCGCCCAAACGGAAACTGCGACTATATGCACGGCGTTCCTGCAGTTCGTTTCTTAGTCGGGTGTTCTCATGCATTAGCAATTGGTTTTGCCGTGCAAGGCCAAAGTATGAAGTAACTCCCATCCACGAGTGTTGAATTCTGCCAACAAACACTTCGGCAGCACTATCGAAAACGGTACGCTGATAGTGATTGTTGATAACAATGAGGCTGAAACAGAATATTTGCAATATTACAAATAAAAAAGTAGCGTGGTATTTTACGATAAATCGGAACAGGTTTCTCATTGCGCTGCGGGTGGCTAACGAATCAGGAACTGAAATTTATCAACATTTTTCAATGCAATACCGGTGCCACGAGCAACTGCGTGCAATGGGTCTTCGGAAACGTGTGTGGGTATATTGGTTTTATCGGAGATGCGCTGGTCTAGACCACGAAGCAAAGCGCCTCCGCCTGCCAGGAATATACCACGAGTAACAATGTCGGCATATAACTCGGGGGGTGTTTGCTCGAGCACAGCCATAATTGCAGTTTCCACTTTTGATATCGATTTGTCGAGACTATGAGCAATTTCCTGATACGATACCGGAATCTCGATGGGTAGTGCTGTCATGTGATGTGGCCCTCTAACTACATAATCGGCAGGAGGGTTTTCGAGGTTTGGAATGGCAGCCCCTACATTTATTTTGATTTCTTCGGCCGTGCGGTCGCCTATTCGTATGTTGTGCTGATGTCGCATGTATTCCATAATGTCGTCGGTGAATTCGTCTCCTGCAATACGAATCGATTTGTTGCACACGATGCCGCCCAGCGAGATAACGGCAATTTCGGTAGTGCCTCCTCCAATGTCAACCACCATAATGCCACCTGGAGCTTCAACGTCCATGCCAATGCCAATAGCTGCAGCCATGGGTTCATATATCATATACACTTCGCGGGCTCCTGCATGTTCCGAAGAGTCGCGCACTGCCCTTATTTCAACTTCGGTACTGCCCGAAGGAATGCAAACAACCATTTTTAGTGAAGGCGTAAACAGAGGTCTTTTTTTGTTAATCATTTTAATCATCCCTCTTATCATGAGCTCGGCTGCATTAAAGTCGGCAATCACGCCATCACGCAAGGGTCTCACTGTTCTAATCCCTTTGTGGGTTTTGCCGTGCATCTCTCGGGCTTTCTTGCCTATGGCTATCAGTTTACCGCTGCGTTCGTCAAGCGCAACAATCGAAGGTTCATCAACCACAACCTTGTCGTTGTGAATTATGATAGTATTGGCTGTGCCAAGGTCAATGGCTATTTCTTGCTGTAAAAACGAAAATAATCCCATTTCTCACATTTTTTTATAATTCTTATCCAATGGCGTGTATCCGGTCACGCTGTTATCAAACCGCTAAAGATACAAACATTCTCAATATTTAATAGTAACATAGCGCAATTATTTGTGCCAAAATTTTAATTCACTGCCGATTTTATATTTTTATGGTTGAAATATGCCGCAATGAACACTTATGTGACCCCACATTGTCTGTGAGGTTAGGTGTTTTGTGTGCCTACCAGCAGAATTGTTACTCAGGCATACCAATCCAAACAGTGTTACATAGAGAATATGTATGCAGTAAGATTTGACTCGGGTTTTAATTCGAGTTTTTTGCGAAGCCGGGTTCTGGCTACCCTTACGCTGTCGGCACTTAAGTACAAAATGCTGGCAATGTGTTTGGTAGAAAGATTGAGCCTGAGTAGTGTGGCAAGTTTTAATTCGGAGGGCGTGAGGTTGGGATGTTTCGTAATAAGATTCTTTTGAAACTCGGGATTTACACTGTTGAAATGATCTTCAAGCTGTTTCCATGAATCGGTGTGTAATTTGTTCTCGATAACATCGCGTAATTCAATTAGTTTTGCAACCTGAATAGTTTTCTCTTGCCCATCTCCAATAAGCTGGTTGAGCCGTTGCACTACTTCGATGTTGAATTCGTTACATTTTACCAGTTTAATGGCACTTTGCACAAGCTCTACGTCTTTTTGCGACAATTCTTTCTTATGATAATCAACCAGTTTTAGAAGCGAGCGTATTCGGGCACGCAACTCGGTTTCGTCAAAAGGTTTTCGAATAAAATCGACAGCACCGGCGTTTAGTGTATTCAAAACATAATAATACGATTTCATAACACCGGTTATCATAACCACCATAATATGGGCAGTTTCAGGGTTCTTTTTTAGTTTAACCAGAGTTGTGTAGCCATCGTTAACCGGCATCTGGCAATCGAGTATAATCAAGTCGGGTTTTTCGGCTATAGCCACTTCAATGCCCGACCAACCATTGTATGCTGCTAATATCTCGATGGGCTCGTTCTCGAGAATGGCTCTGATTGCTGTGACATTTACAGGCTCGTCGTCGATGATTAAGATTTTGTAGTTACTCATTTGGCAATTTCTTGGTTTCATAACAAAAATAAGTATTATATTTAAAAGATTCAAAACTTGTGTAATGCTTTTTGTAAAAATGGCGAATATGTATTTTAATATTATATGAAAAAATTAAAATAAAATACGAAAACGGAATAAACAAAAACTGATTGCATCAAATGACAGCAAAAAAAGATAAAAAAAAGATTGACATGCACGGCAATATCCCGGAATTGCTCGATGCTTACGAAAGTATGTTGTTTCACGAATTAATGAATAACATGAATTTTGTGGCATATCCTCCCGAAACAATGTCGAATGACGAAATCGTGAAATATGCAAAGTATTCGGGAATGCAAATTGTACAATTTCTTGCTGCTATCAGGTTGGTAAAACTATATGAAATCAACCTGCTTCGGGCTGAACCGGTTCATGGAGATTTGTATGCTGTTTTTCGTGAAATCAGCAAGCATTATGGTGTGTTTTTCGAACGCCGAAGTCTGAGCTTACAGATTAGTGAGCCGCCCACTCAGTCGTTTGCTTTTTTTGATTTCGATATGGTGAACACCGTGTTTTTTTCGTGGCTTGGACTGCTGGCAAAATATGCCGACGACAAATCGGTAATAATGCTTGGTACTAGTCTCGACGACCAAAACTTGCAGCTCAGTGTAAGGGTGCAAAACTCATCGCAAATGCAGTTTCCGTTCGATGCCAAGGCAATGAGCTTGGTTGATTGCTTACTGAATCGCGAAGGCTTCAATAGAATTGTAGCCATCAAATGGCTGCTGGCCAGGTATGTAATGAGGCTTCACAATTCAGTTTTCGAACTACAGGCAATTGATAATACAATTGTTGCCACCTTCTCTTTTCCGACAAAACTTAATCGAACCGAACCTGTTGAAACTTTCCGCGAAATTGAAATACCCGATTTTAGATCGTGTTCTAAGAATTATTCCGAAATAATTGAGGCAATTCATATTATTCAATCCATACCCTTCTATAAGATTTCTGAAATCAACAGGGCAATAGACCGATTACAGGGATTGCTGCCCGAATCTTTCGATACAAAATGGAAACAGACAGTGAAGAATATGATAGATGCAGGCGATGAGAAGGCTTTTTTTGCTTACTTCGAAGAAATCGCGGCTCAATTTCAATCGTGATGGTAGGGTTCGTTGGCCAGAATGCTGAATGCCCTATATAGTTGTTCCGCAAAAATAAGGCGTACGAGTTGATGAGAAAAGGTCATCTTCGAAAGCGACAATCTATCGTGGGCAGCAGCATACACTTCATCCGAAAAGCCATAGGCACCTCCTATCACAAAACAAAGATTGCGGCAGCCCGACACCATGCGCTTATTCAGATAGACCGCAAAATCGCGACTGGTTGTTTCCTTCCCATTTTCGTCGAGCAATACAAGATAGTCGGTGGGCTTTAGCTTTTTTATGATTTCGTTGCCTTCGAGAGTAGCCACTTGCTCAATACTCATGTTTTTAGAGTTTTTTATATCGGGTATTGTTACCGGCTGAAAGCTGATATACTTGCTAATGCGCGCGTAATACATCTCGCAAAGATCTAATAATTCCTTTTTATCGGTTTTTCCTATGTAAAGCAAGGTGATTTTCATCGGATATAACAGAAATTTACTATGCCTGGCAAAATTGCAAATAATTTGCCCGAAACTATCTTTTTATTTGTAAATTGCGAAACATTTTATTTTATGGTTTGATTTTTGATGTTTTTGGAAAAAATTTACGATATGAAAATGCATAAATTGATTCTTGTTTTGCTTATTGGCCTATTTGTGTCATCGGGTCAGGTGAAGGCTTTCCCCATTTTCGATATTCCTGTGAAAATATTTCAGGCCATGAAGTTGGGCAACGTAGATGAGTTATCGAAATACTTTAATACCTCTATCGAACTGGTGGTTCTCGATAAGGAAGATGTGTACAGTAAGCAACAGGCCGTACAAATTCTAAAAACATTTTTCTCGAAATACAAAGTAAAAAACTTTACTTTATTGCATCAGGGTGGAAAGGAAGAAGCACAGTATGCGATTGGTACTCTCGAAACCGAGCAAGGTAATTTTAGGGTGTATTTTCTGGTTCGCCAAAAGGGAACCACAGCACTTATTCACCAATTGCGAATAGAAGAGGAATGATTGATCCAACATATTTGGCAGGGATTATCAACCGTGCTTACAGCGAAGATATTGGTAATGGCGATCACAGTTCCATAGCATGTATTCCCGAGTTGGCAACAGGAACAGCGCGATTGTTGGTGAAACAGTCCGGAATAATTGCAGGAGTAGATGTTGCCCGAGAAGTCTTTCGTTTTTTCGACACGGATATAGGTTTTACAAAATATATATCCGACGGACAAGCGGTGAAAACCGGTGATGTGGTTTTTGTAGCGGAGGGTAGCAGCAGGATGTTGCTAAGTGCCGAACGCACCGTGCTCAATTTTATGCAGCGCATGAGTGGTATTGCTACCGAAACGAACAAATACGTGCTCAAAGTAGCGCCATTTGGCGTGAAAATACTCGACACACGAAAAACAACTCCGGGCCTACGTTTAATCGAGAAAGAAGCCGTGCGCATTGGTGGTGGCACCAATCACCGAATTGGATTATACGATATGATTATGATTAAAGATAATCATGTTGATTTTTCCGGTGGCATTGAATCAGCCATCGATAGGGTGAACATATATTTGCAAGAAAAGAATCTGAACCTGAAGATAGTAATCGAAGTGCGCAATTTTTCGGAGCTCGACAAGGTGTTGAAGCATGGTGGCATACATCGCATAATGCTCGATAATTTTTCGGCATCCGATACCCTGAAGGCAGTTTCTATAATCAACAAGCAATTTGAAATTGAATCATCGGGAGGCATTACCCTCGATAATATTGAAGATTATGCTGCCTGCAGAGTCGATTATATTTCGGTGGGTGCACTCACACATCATATCAAAAGCCTCGACTTGAGTTTAAAAGCCTGTAGATGAAGAAACGTATTCAACGCCTGGTTTTACGCCGATTAAGTAAGCCTATACAATGGCTGAAAATGCGCTCCTTCCCGGGATTCTACGGATATCCAATCTACGATGTAGGTGCCTTTTTTCTGAAAGGCCTGTTAAGAGGACATTTAGGCATTAGGGCTGCCGGAGTTGCCTTCAATGTGTTTTTATCGCTTTTCCCCTTAATAATCTTCTTTTTTACCTTAATACCATATATACCTGTAGAGAATTTTCAGATTGAATTGCTCGAATTCATTAAGGATGTTTTGCCCGATGAAGCCTATTCACTGTTTAGCGTAACCATCGAAGATACCATTGTGGAACAGCGTGGTCAGTTGTTGTCGTTGGGTATAGTGATGATGCTGTTTTTTTCGTCGAATGGAATACTGGCACTGATTCATGCTTTCAATGCAACTTACCATAGCCTCGAAACCCGATCGGGTATTAACCGCCGTTTGATTTCGGTTTTGCTGGTGATTATTTTGTCGGTGTTGTTTACAACCGCCATATCTTTGGTTACTGCGAGCGACTTTTTGATGGATGCTTTGTTAAGTATCGATTTTATGAAAAGCAGTTGGGTGTTTTTTATAATGAATGTACTGAAGTGGTTAATAGTAGTGGCCCTTTTCTTTTTTTCAACATCCTTTTTATATTTTTTGGCTCCTTCAAAAAAAGATCGATTTAGGTTTATTTCGCCGGGAGCAACGCTGGCAACCATTATTCAAATAGTAGCCATTCTTCTGTTTACCGTATATTTGAATAACTTTGCCCAATATAACAAATTGTATGGATCTATCGGTACCATTATGATTGTTATGCTGTTGCTCTACATTACTGCTTACGCACTGCTGTTGGGGTTTGAACTAAACGCCAGTATAAACGAAAATAAAATACTCAAACACAATAGTCGACAAAAAAAATAGCCCGACAATCAAAGGCTTGTGTCGGGCTATTTTTGCGGCGTGGTGATGCCGTTTGGGTTAAGTTTGGTTGGTAAAATATTGATATACTTTGTCTTTATTGCATTCGTTCACTGTGAATAGAAACTCTCCGTTTTTAAAAACAAAATAATGGTATGCAATTCCCACCGGAGTACAGCTGGGTATTTCTTTAAGTTGTTTTTCGTTAACTTTCCACAACGAATACTCGCCCCTCTGAATAACAAACTCCGACATAGCACTACCGTTTTTTGCCCAGGGAATCAGGTTTTCGTTTACAATTGTGTTTTCGGGTAGTAGAATCGGAGAATTCAAATCTATGGCCGTTTCACCTGCGTTATATTGCAGAGGTGCTGCTATTAAAGAGTCAATCGAAAACGCATCGACGCTAAAGCTTATCATAGCGATTGTAAAAATTATTAATGTCTTTTTCATAATCTTGCAGTTTTAAATTTTTATTGTAACAATAATTAAAGGTGTTTGTTTACTGAAACAAAGATACAATGAGAATGCCGCCCTTGTAGTTAAAGGTCGGTTAAAGCTTTTTGTGTTTTGGTTAAACTTGGTTAACAGATGTTAACGACTGTTAATTAAATAACACTATGGTTTGCAGCATGCTTTGATTATTTTTGCAGCAGCGATATAATGAGGGCCGTGGCAATTCCTGCTGCAATACCGGTTCCTGTACCAAAAATCGACCGTTTCAACACCGTGTTTGCCCCTTTTTGTTTATAACCATAGGCAAATAATTCATCGGAGGCCTGTTGCGGATATTTCTTCGAAATATGTGCATCGCAGGGTCTGTAAAAAGCAATACCTATATTATACGCAATAGGAACAGTGAGGCCAAGCATCGGGTTAACGGGCAAAAGCATCGATGAAAAACCGGAAGCAAAACCGACGATAAACGGCCACACGGGCTTATAGTTATTGTATGCAGCCGATTCACCCTGCAGCACCATACGCATTTCGAGTGTCGAAAACTGATCGTTATCTTCGGGTGCATATAACACATATTCCTTGCGGTTAATATCGGTTACCGAAAACACTTCATTGCTTTCGATTAATATCATTTTTGATTTTTTGCCTTTTTGAATTTCATATTGCAACAGGTTGAGCGAGCTGTCGAAACTATAGTTGAGTGCCGAAATAGTTTTGCCGTTCAATAGAAGAATTTCGTTTTGAGCATTGCTGACGGATGCAAACAGCACTATTATTGCAGCAAGTGAAAATAACTTTATCATAATCTTGTTTATTACTTTATTACAAAAAAACTAAAATTATGTCAATAGTCAATAAATTATGATGTAGTATTTTTTAAATTTACCGCTCAAATAAATAAAACCGCACGAAATGAATCATAGTTTTGTTGACCGACACATCGGACCCCGCGACAGCGAGTTGGCCGAAATGCTTGCAGTGATTGGGGTTAGTTCACTCGATGAACTGATTAATCAGGTTGTTCCATCCTCCATCCGTTTACCCGAAGAACTGGCTTTGCCCGATGGTATGAGCGAGCATGATTTTCTTAATCTGATTTCTGAAATTGCTGAAAAAAACAGGGTATGCCGTAGTTTTATTGGGCAGGGGTACTACGGAACCGCTATGCCTTCGGTAATAAAACGTAATATCTTCGAAAATCCGGGTTGGTATACATCCTACACGCCCTATCAAGCCGAAATTTCGCAGGGACGGCTCGAAGCATTGCTGAACTTTCAAACCTTGGTTACTGAACTTACGGGAATGGCGGTATCGAATTGTTCATTGCTCGATGAGGCTACCGCGGCGGCTGAAGCCATGAGCATGATGCTCGAAATGCGTTCGCGTCAGGCAGTAAAAGATGGAAAAAATAGAATGTTTGTCGATAGCCGGTTGTTTGCCCAAACTATCGATGTGCTAACACTGAGAGCTGAACCCATTGGTGTTGAGTTGATTATTGGCAATTTCGAAGAGGTAGAATTCAACAATAAAATGTTTGGAGCCATTGTGCAATACCCCGACAGAAACGGCGAAATACACGACTACAGAGCTTTTACCGAAAAAGCCCATCAACACGAAATTGCTGTTACTGCAGTTGTCGATTTGATGTCGCTGGTGTTGCTTAGCCCTCCGGGCGAGTGGGGTGCCGATTTGGTTGCAGGAAGCACCCAGCGCTTTGGCCTTCCCATGTTTTTCGGTGGTCCTCATGCCGGTTTCTTGGCCTCTACCGACGAAAATAAACGTAAAATGCCGGGTCGTATCATTGGCGTTTCAATCGATAAATTCGGTAATCATGCACTTCGCATGGCCTTGCAAACACGCGAGCAACATATTAAACGCGAAAAGGCAACGTCAAATATCTGTACGGCACAGGCACTGCTTGCTACCATGTCGGGAATGTATGCCGTATATCACGGACCCGAAGGCCTGAAGGCTATTGCTGCGCATATTCATGCTGCCGCTGCCGGCCTTGCACATTCACTCGGAAGTTTGGGCTATACAATTAAAAATACCGACTTTTTCGATACCTTACTTGTAGAATTACCTCAGGGCCTAAAGTCGTGCGATATTCAGGCACTAGCCAACGATAAGAATATTAACCTGAATTACATCAGCGAAAAGCTCTTGTCGCTTAGTACCGACGAAATTACTTCAATTGATGAAATCAATACCTTAATAGAGATATTTGCTTCAGCCAACAATAAACCTACTATTGTAATAAACAATTTGAACGGCAGTCTGCAATTCAATAACAGGTTTGTGCGTAAATCTGAATTTCTTAAGCAAAGTGTATTCAACGTGTTTAGGTCAGAAACCGAAATGATGCGGTATATAAAGAAGCTGGAACGGCGCGATATCGCATTAAATCATAGCATGATACCCTTGGGTTCGTGTACCATGAAGTTGAATCCGGCTACTTCGATGTTGCCATTAAGTTGGGATAAATTGGGAAATATTCACCCGTTTGCCCCTGCCGATCAATGGAAAGGATATAAGCAAATGATTGAAGAAATGGAGCACGATTTGGCAGTAATTACCGGTTTTGACGGGGTTAGTCTGCAGCCCAATTCGGGCGCTTCGGGCGAGCATGCCGGGCTTATGGTAATACGGGCCTATCACGCCGACAACAATCATACGCATCGCAATATTTGCCTGATCCCTTCATCGGCACACGGAACCAACCCGGCCAGTGCTGTTATGGCAGGAATGGAAGTGGTTGTAGTTGCATGCGACAGTAACGGAAACATTGATGTTGACGACCTTAAGGTAAAAGCAGAACAGCATAGCGAAAATCTTGCAGCTATCATGATTACATACCCATCTACCCATGGGGTATTCGAAAGCCGCATCCTCGAAATAATTGACATTGTACACCAACATGGAGGTCAGGTTTATATGGATGGTGCCAATATGAATGCTCAGGTTGGGTTAACAAACCCGGGTTTTATTGGAGCCGATGTGTGTCATTTGAATTTACACAAAACCTTTGCCATCCCTCATGGAGGGGGTGGCCCTGGTGTTGGTCCTATTGCTGTAGCAGCTCATTTAAAGCAATACCTGCCCGGTCACGTAATGTTGAAAACAGGTGGCGAAAAAGCAATTCACGCCGTGGCTGCTGCTCCTTACGGAAGTGCAGGTGTGCTACCAATAACCTATGCTTATGTAAAGATGATGGGCACCAGAGGATTGAAGAAAGCCACCGAAATTGCCATTGTAAATGCCAACTATATCGCGAAAGCTCTCGAAGGATATTATCAGGTGCTTTACACGGGAGAAACGGGTCGATGTGCTCACGAAATGATTCTCGATTGCCATAGCTTTAAAGAAAAATATGGGGTTGAAGCAGCCGATATCGCCCGACGCCTGATGGATTATGGCTTTCATGCACCCACATTGTCGTTTCCTGTTCACGAAACTCTTATGGTGGAACCTACCGAGAGCGAAAGCAAGCAGGAACTCGATAGATTCATCGAAACCATGAAATCGATTATGACCGAGTTGGAGGCGATTGCTCAGGGGAAATCAGATAAAACTGATAACCCGGTGAAAAATGCCCCTCACACCCAATTTGAATGCACCTCCGATGAATGGAACCATGCATACCTGCGTCAGCAGGCTGCCTATCCCTTGGCTTGGATTAAAGACAATAAATTCTGGCCACATGTGGCTAAAATCGACAACGGTTATGGCGATAGAAATTTGGTTTGTACATGCGATCCAATAGAAGCTTATATCAAATAATGAATGATGAGATATGCAAAAAGCTATGATTTTTGTCGTAGCTTTTTGTATCCCTACTTAAAATAATATCTGATTTTGTAGTGGTAATGAAAAATACAAAAGCATTTTATTACTTGTTTTTTGTTGTGCTGATTGGAATTTGTCAAGCCTGTGGTAGCATGAAATCGGATATAAAACAGTGGCTAAGCCTTCACGAAGATTTTATTGTTTTGGCCGAAAAAACAATTGCCGATATGCGTATTGATAGTGTAGAAGCCGTGAAATTGAACGAAATACAAGTAAACATTTCAGGCGAGGCTAATCGCATACGCGAACAATATGCGGGTGATGAGGAGAAAAAACTGGAGGCATTAAGCATCATGCGAGAACTGCACTCCGAAACTGTGTTCGACAGATACAACGAAGCCTTGCGTCGGCTGTACGATTGCGAAGGTTACGAGCTTCTTCAATAAATAGATGTTTTTGCCCGAACAAGCTTGTAACCGGGAGTTGTTCGTAGAAAAATACTGAGTGCAGCAGAACATGTTTTCCTTAAAGCGGTTATTAAATTATAAATAAGGAAACGATTATGAAAACAAAATACACTTTTATTCTGGCTCTTATTCTATTGATGCATTATACCGGCTTGAAAGCTCAGGTGAATGCGTATGCCAGCTTGCAGTCGATAAATGCAAATGCTACTGAACTTACTGTTTCTAATGTAAACGAAACATATGCACGATTCGAACAAGGAGGCTATGTAATGATTTATCACACACAAGGGGCGGTGGTATCGCGTTTTGGTAACAATAACACATTTGGGCGTATCGACCAGATTGGAAATACCGGTAGAATCGAAATTGCCAAAGTGATTGGAATTGAATACGATGGACAAACCCCGAAGCTACTTCTACTCGAAAAACCAATTGAATTTTTGCCCGACCTTAGCCTTAACGGAATGGTACAGGTTCTAAGTTATCCGGTATTCAACAGTCTGGTAACTGTGTCCGACATCATTGCACTTCCGTGGGATGGAAACGTGGGAGGTATTGTAGCATTTGAAGTAGTTGGTAAATTGGTTCTTAACCATAACATTTTAGCCGACGGATCAGGTTTTAGAGGAGGTGATGTAAGCGCGAACAACGGGGCTGCTTGTAATACCAGTTCGTGGCGAACTGCCGATAATAGCTTTGGTGGCAAGGGCGAAGGGATATTTCGGAACAATGTTGCCGAAAACACTTTTGCCATGGGAGCATTGAGCAATGGTGGCGGTGGCGGAAATATGCACAATGGAGGAGGAGGTGGTGGATCGAACTTTACGGTAGGTGGCAATGGTGGTTTTGGTTACGATTGTAATAACAACACACAGGGGCGTGGAGGGTATTCTTTATCGTCGTATATCGATGCAGATGCTTTTGTTGGGTATTTGGGAGGAGGCGGCGGAGGTGGCCAGCAAAACAACAATTCCGGTACCGCAGGTGCTTCGGGAGGAGGCTTAATTTTGATAAACTCCGATACTATTATTGTTAATAAACCGCAAATTAAGATATCAGCCAACGGAAGTAATGCTGCTGATACACGGGGCACCGGCAACGACGGAGCAGGTGGAGGCGGAGCAGGCGGAAGCGTTTTCGTGGTTGCTCAGAGTATTGAATTTAACTCACAGCAGGCAGCAAGCCTAAGTATGAGTGTGAATGGTGGCAATGGCGGAAATGTGATTCATCCTGTATCGCACGGGGGTGGTGGCGGCGGTGCCAGCGGAGTGATTAAAACCTTTGGTTTCGACCCCGCATTAATTTCGGAAATTAATACTGAGACCCTTCCGGGAAGAGCCGGAACTGATGACAACCGCAATGCACGAAATTCGGCAAGCAACGCAGTGTCTGCAAACGGACTTATTGTTTTTGGTTTGTCGGAGGCTGATGTGTTGCCGGTTGAATTGCTCGAACAAAAAGTGAAGTGCACAGCTACCGGTGCCGAGATTATTTGGGCAACAGCCAGCGAAACAAACAACAACTATTTTAGAATTGAATCATCAACCGATGCGGTAGTATGGAAGTTTGTAGCCGATATTGCGGGAGAACTGAATTCGAAGCAACCGAGAAATTACAATTTCGAAGATAATAGCATAAATCATAACGAAACCACCTATTACCGCATTCGACAAACCGATATCGATGGCAGCTATCAGTATTTCGATGTGCTAAGTGTGTTGTGTATGCTCGAAAACAACCAGCTGGCCATTATTGGTGCGAGCTCTTTACAAGGTGCATTGAATGTGTACATAAAAACAAATGGTTTTGCACCACTAACGGCCACACTTACCGATATGTCGGGAAAAGTACTGCAAACACTTACTCTCAACAGCCTCGACGAAGGTGGTCAAATGCTGAGGTTTGAAACAGCCATTAACAAAGGTGTGTATATTATTACGCTAACTCAGAACAACGAGCGTGTGTCGAAGAAAGTGTATCTTGATTAGTTATTTTACCTCGAACTGATCGAAGAACTGGTTTTCCTCGGCGCTACCCGTACTTCCTGCTATCCACATTTGGTAATATCCATCGTTGTATAAAATTGATCTATAACGTATAGTAGTTTCTTGGCGATTGGCAGATATTTTCCAAGTATATTCAACACCCTCGGTTTTGTTGTAAATAAAAGACCCCGGATTGCCAACCTGTTGTGCACCAAGATTCTTTCTGAAATTTTCGGCCCATATTTTTGCAGTAGCAGGGCGCTGACTAGCTTGTTTTATCTGACTTGTTAGGCTCTTGTCGAGTATTTCGGCTTTTAAGGTGTATTCGGCTCCTTTGTATCGTGCTGTTAAACTTTGGGTTTTTTGATCGAAAACCGGTTCGGTTGGAAAAACTGTAGAAACGCCTTTTACATTTTCGGTTTCGAATCGTTTCCATGTAGCTGGGGCAAATTCCAAACATTTATCTTCGGGAACCAGTTCCAATGCCTCCAGTTCTTTTTCTTCGCGGTATTTTCCGAGCGACATATCAACAATCTTAAGTTTCCCATTGTAATAGGCTACTTGTATCCTCGAAAACTTTCCTCCTGTTTTTGCATAATAAGTAATTGAGTGGCTTGTTTCCCGTTTAGCCTGCTCCTTTACCTGAGGATAATCACAGTAGGTGTCTTTATACGAGCCACGATCGGCATGAGTAAAACTAAGGATGCTTTCAATTAAATCTTCGGCTTTGTCACTCAAAATGAAATCTCCACATTTACTAAAGTAATTTGGAGACAGGTAGGTCCATAAGTATTTCCTGATTTCGTCTTTTCCGGCAGTGCGTAAAAAGCGATGCGTAAACCAAATCATTTCTTCGCCAGAATTAAACTCGGGAACTACTATTTCGGGTAATTTGTTATACTCATCGCTGGCGTGTTCTATCATATATTTCATGCCAATGGTGTTGCACTCCCAAAAGGAAAGCTCTTCGGGTGTAAGGTCTGTGGAACTTAAAGGCATGCTTTTTTTATCGCCTTTGTAACCACCTTCAATACCCATGGTATTCCATGGCTGATTCAGTCCATCGCGCAACAAAGTCAGTTCAAATATATCTTCATATTTTTCAAGTTTTTTACTATTTCCATTTACGGCAGTGTATGCTACCTTTACCTTGAGTTTTACACGTAATCCGGAGTACTCACCCGGATAAAAGAAATGGTCGCAACCATTGAATGGATATTTTTCAGTAATAATTTCTTTTACACCATCAAACTCTGTTAACCTGTTGTACCAATAGCTTTTAAAAAACCTCAGTAGATCCGATTCAATAATTTTACTTACGGTTCCCAAATCGGGGGGATTGGGAACTCCAGTAAGCCATCTGCCAAATGTTGTATTCGAATTAAACACATACTTTCCTCCCAGTTTATCGTAGCGAGTTTCAACAGTGCGACGGTAGGTAATGTTATAGCCCTCAATCACTTTATTATCGCTCACCTAGGTAAAATAAACTTCGTAGGGTATATTGGGTATTACCGATTTGTCGACTTTACTAACCGGAGAAATTCCTCTGTCTACAATATTATGAGCCGAATAGTCTCTTGCAACATCTGCTTTTACTTGCGAAAACGGAACCTGAGCCATTAAACCCAGTTGACTTGCGAAGGAACACAAAACGAGAAAATAAAGTTGAATTTTTTTTATGATTATCGGGTTTTAGTTACATGTAAACAAATATATCGAAAAACTCGTGTATTGATTTAAGATTTCGTAGTATTTGAATTGTCATTTTTACAATAATTGTAAAGTAGTTGATTATGAGCGCAATGATATTGTTAATATATAGTTTCGGTAATCTGTATTTGTAATTTTGCAAGGTGAGGCTTTCCCTTGATAGATAATTTCTTATTATTTCAGTGCGCAAAGCAAGTGTCATTTTTCGAAATTATTCCAAAAACTTATTTACTTTTACGCCTTTAAAACGCTATTGGTTTGTTATGGTTTTCAGCAGCGCCATTTTCTTGTTTTATTTTCTGCCTGTATTTTTGGTAATTTACCATGTAGCGGGTCATAACCATAAGAATTTGTTGGCTTTGCTGGCCAGTTTGTTTTTTTATTCATGGGGTGGCCCAACTTTTATTTTTATAGTACTAGCCTCAATGATTGTTGATTTCGGCATTGTGAGGCTAATGCAAAATTACGATAAACAGAGTCGTCGAAAATTACTCATTTCTGCCTCTGTGGTTCTCAATATTGGGCTACTGGCTTATTTTAAATATGCCAATTTTTTTGTTGAAAATGTAAATTTGCTGCTTGAATCAATGGGCGTACAGGCTCTTGAGTGGATAGAGGTAGCCTTGCCCATAGGGATATCGTTTTTTACATTTCAAAAACTGAGCTATTCTGTAGATGTGTACCAAAGACGACATAAGCCCTTAAACAGTATTGTCGATTATATGCTTTTTGTTTTGCTGTTTCCTCAGCTTATTGCCGGACCTATTGTACGTTACAACGAAATTGCCGATCAATTAACAAATCGCACAGCCAATTATACCCACCACATGCGATTTAGCGGCATGTTGCGTTTTTGCATCGGACTTGCCAAAAAATTGCTCATTGCCAATACATTAGGCAAACAGGTAGATGTTGTTTTTGCTATGGAAGCCGCAGAGATCAGCACCGGAATGGCTTGGGTGGCCATTGTTGCCTATTCGTTTCAGATATATTTCGATTTTTCGGGATATAGCGATATGGCAATAGGTATAGGAAGAATGATGGGGTTTAAATTCCCCGAAAACTTCAACAATCCATATATTTCGCGAAACATTACCGAATTCTGGCGACGTTGGCATATTACACTGGGGCGCTGGATGCGCGATTATTTGTATATCCCCTTAGGAGGAAACCGTGTGAATAGCAAAGCCCGATTGTATTTCAATCTGGCTGTTGTATTTGTGATTTCGGGTTTTTGGCACGGAGCGGCATGGACTTTTATTATTTGGGGTGCATGGCATGGGTTGTTTTTAATTTTCGACAGAATATTTCTAATTAAATTTACCGATAGAATTGGGAAGATTCCTTCGATTGCGCTCACCTATTTTATTGTGTTACTCGGATGGGTGGTTTTCAGGGCAGAGAGTTTTGGTTTCGCTATCGATTATATTGGGCGTATGTTTGCTTTCGATGGTAAAGACTTTGTATTGTATCTCGACAATAAATTTTGGTTTTGGCTGCTGGGTGGAGCTGTATTTGCATTTCTTACTATTACTGCTGTTGGAAGAAAAATTGAGCAGTTTTTCTTCGAAAAGGAACACACCCGAAAAGAAGTGTTCCCAGTTTTTGCAGTTTGCATAATCTTGCTGCTGTTCTCGTCGGCAAGCATTGCATTGGGGGGCTTTAATCCGTTTATTTACTTTAGATTCTGATGAACCGAATTAAAAAATATGCATATCTTATTTTTATCCTGCTCTTGCTAGTGCCGGTAGCACAGCGTTTTTTTAAGGTTTTTACAATAAAACCATTGAATCATGAAGCGGAAGTTACCTACTATCCCGATTTCTATTTTCAAACCTGGCTGAACGGAGATTATCAGCTATTCACAGAAGCATATATCAATAACAATTTTGGATTCAGGCCTTTTTTGGTGCGACTTATCAATCAATTCGACTTTTCGGTGTTCAGTAAATCGAATGGAAGAGATGTAGTGGTGGGTAAAGACCGACACTTGTTTTTTTCGTATAACATAGAATCGTATCTGGGAATTAACCATATGTGCCGCGATAGTATGGAAATGATTATGCAGCGCACAGCCCAAATGATTGATACGCTTAAAAACCATAATATAGAGTTGCTTTTTGTTATTGCTCCCAGCAATGCCTTTTACTTTAGCGACAAGTTGCCGGCTGCCTATAAAAAGATTAAGCCACAGCCCAATCAATATGAGTTTTACAGAGACAAAGCATTGGAATTTGACATGAATTTCATCGATTTCAATAAGTGGTTTCTTGATATGAAGGATACCGTGCAGTATCCTCTTTTCCCAAAATATGGAACCCACTATACTTACTATTCGGCAGCTATGGTGGCCGATAGTATGGTGAAGTATATGGAGCATATAAGCGGAAGCGATTTCCCCGATATTATTTTCGATTCGGTTAACATTGAACCTGTGCACGATCTCGAAAACGATTTGGGGCAGTTGGCCAACTTGTTGCTTCCTCTCCAACGTGAATTGTTGCCATGGCCGGTGCTTTCGTTTGACACAGCCGGTAAAACCAGACCCCGCGTACTTACGGTAGGCGACAGTTTCTACTGGCCTGTGGCCAATTTGCAAATCCCCAATCAAGTGTTTACCGGACTCGACTATTGGTTCTACAATACTACAGTTTGGCCGCAAAGTTTTAGTAATTACACTTTAGCGAAAGATATTAGTCTTGGCGAAAAACTAAACAATCTCGATTTTATTGTTATTTATAGTTCAGCAACCTTGTTGTACACCCACATGTACGGATTTATCGACAGGCTGTATTACTATTATTGTGAACCCGAAACATACGCACGACAATATTATGCCAGATATTATGCGCAGGCCTACACAAAATGGTTCTACGCAATATTGGCAAGCGAGGAATGGAAAGAACAGATAAAAGAGAAGGCAAAACAAAATCACCGAAGCTATTATCATCAAATTCATGTTGACATTGATTGGATGATAAACAACTCAAAGCCCTAGAAGTAAAATATAAAAGACTTTTTTGTTGAACTAGAAGGCATGATATTGTGCCTTGTTTGTATTTTATTCAATTTGTATTATTGTGCTTTCGCAATAGCCATCGCCGTTGCAAATTTTTAGTATATATTGTCCGACAGATAAGTTTTCGGTGTTTATTTTAAGGAATGCGTTATTGACTTCGATCTTAACGGATACTTTTTCTCCAATAATATTATACAGATTAATTTGCAAATCAGAGTTAGAAGCATTTGGGTTAATTTCCAAATAGAAGTTGTTGCTGGCTGGATTCGGATATACCTTGTATTGTACGGTTTGATTATTGTAGACTTCCGGTTGTGATACCGAAACCAGACTGTGGTCGAATATTTCTACCATAAGCAGGCCTGAATAAAAATCGGAAAGGTAAATGGTCCCATCATTACCAAGACGCACTGAACTGTTACCACTTCCTGCTATTCCGAAGAATCCTCCACTGCCTCTAAAGTATGCCAGCTCTGTGCCATCATCAATATCTATTATCATTAATCCATCATTACGATAGGAGGCATACAGTAGTGAGTTAAGTATTGCGGCTCCTGAAGCTACCTGACCGACATTGTGTGTAAAACTGTTCAGCAGAGAAAACTCGCTACCTGTAAAATTATACCACCTGAATTCGTTCCCCATTCCAATGGCAACTATGTTATTTTCAACGGCAACTGCATCTATTATGGCGTTGGTGTTTTCTGCAATAAGTAAGTCGGCAATTATATTTATATGCCCACCAATAATTTTTGCTGCTATTAGATGCAGTTCGGCATTTTGTGCAAAATATGGAGCAGTTCTTAAGCCAAAAAATACAATACTATCAGCAACAGCAATTGACGTTGCTTCATTGTTTATAAGCATGTTGTCGGTGAAATTACGTGTATTGGGGTCGTACACCGACAAATAAAACGGAGAAAGCAGCCATACCCCTCGCCCAATAATAATAAAATCACCATCGGGTGTTTTTATCCGATTCATTTTAACTACTGCCGGTCCCAGACTGTCGTTGTCGGTCAGCTCGGGCTCACCACCATCAAACCAGGGTTTCAAGTTATAAATATCACCGCTGCCTAGAAACATAATAGTGTCGTCGATAAATTCGAAATCAGAGACAAAAAAGTGGCCAGCCCCCGGAATATATTCATGCATGATAATAGCATCGGTATCGTACCCGTGTTGGTGCATTAGGCTGTCACTTAAATAGGCTGCGATTCCCCATCCTTCGTGAGCAACATATATCGTGTCGCCGTGTACTTTTGCCTGTTGCACCCACCCTCCTGTCGATCGTAAGGCAATGGTGTCAAGCGGATTGTTAATATCAGATATATTGGTAACCAGCAAGCCCAGCCATTCGGAAGCCACAGCCATATAATCGGTTCCATGCATCAGGGCAATATCAAAATACCATGCTCCACTGTGAAAGAATCCTAAATAATCAAGAGGTTGTTCGGGCAAATTTGTGGCATCGTACACCGGTACCATCGAGAGATGAGACACTCCCAAATCAACAAGGCAATTGGTAACCAAATACACAGTGTCGTTTCTAGAATCTATGTTCAAAAAACTGACACTGGAAAACAATGGTAACCCATAAATAGTAACTGTATCAACTGGCATTACTTCACTGCCGGTGAAATGACAGGCAAAAAAGTTAGCACTAAGACCTGCCGTAGTACTGCCCGCACAAACATATATTATATCGCTTTTCAGATCGGCAAACTGAACGCGTTCCACATTGTTCAGCAGACTGTCTTCCCAAAATGCGAGTCTGGTATAGGGAAACTGTCGATCGTAGATACTAAGCCTACCTTGATTGAATGGATCTAATATTTTCCCGATAGCAATATAATTATCGTTGAAATCGATGCATCTGGCGCCTAGCTTCATATTCAACGGTGCATCTCCAATTACGAAAGCATTGGTATGATTAACAATGTGATGAAAACTTCCCATATGATATCGAACTACTTTTACATCGTATTTGTCGGGAATATACAGGGTGTCGTTCGACCTAACAAAATCTGAAACATCTCGTGAAAATAAACCCGTAGGAATATAAAGATCAATAATGGTGAGACTGTCGGAACCGAAATCAAGTGCATATAAACCATCGTTGGTTGCAGCAGCAAACAACGTGTCGCCATACAAATCGGTATGGTTTATGGGTTGAAGAAAAGCACGTTTTGCAATTGTTTGGGGAGATGAGGGGTTGGTCATGTCATATACCCATAGGCTTGCTCCGCATCCCACTATCAATTTGTTTTGCTCCTCAATCCAATGAACATGGTGGGCGGCTCCTCCAGGTGTTTGACCAATAAGTTGCAGTGTATCGGGTGTTTGTGCTTTAAGGTAAATAGAGATAGAAATCAGCGATAGAGACATAAGATATTTAAGAATACAAATTGTGGGTGTATTCACAAACAGTTTACATGAATTATTTCTCATAGTGCTTACAATATGTTAACAAATTGTCAGATAGGTATTTAGCAAATATAAGATTATTTCGAATAGAAAACAATCTAACGTATTAGTTATTTAATACTATGGCAACTATTGAAGTCAGTTTTGTTTAAGTCGATGACACAGATTGCATCAATCGTCTTCATTTACCCGTTTCTGAGCAGCAAATCTCTCTATAAGAATATCGTCGTATTCATCGGCTTTTTTTATGAGATTTTGTAGTAGTTCAACACCCGATTCTATGCTTAAATCGTCTTCGTAAGAAACAAACGAAAGCAATACGGTTTGATTATTTACGCTGAAAACCAGCCCTTCGTTATCGTAATTTTCGCGAAGCATAAATTCATACAGGGGCATGATATTTTCTTTGGGGAGATTGCACAGCCATGCATCGGCAACAATAAAACGACTTTCGCTGTTGTAAATCAGTTTTATGGTAGCACTGCCTTCTTCTATTTCCCACAGGTTGTAACCGGTACGTGTTTCTTTAACATTGCGCCCCATTCTTTCTATCATTTGTTCAATCTTTTGGGCTGCACCGGCGGGTATATATGGCTTCGGATTAATATGCTCGTTGTTTATTGCTGCACCACAATTAGAACAATAGTTTCCATCGATTAAGGCTTCGGAGAGAATTTTTTTACACGAGCGGCACCTGATGGCTTTCTGTAGGCCCAATAGAGCATATTCTTCTAGCGATTCTATAACATATTGAGAAGGGAGAGAGAAACCCAGACTTTCGCCTTCGGCAATAATAAATGTGTTTACCCCTGCAATTTCGCCCTTTTCGTTTACGAGTGGTCCCCCGCTGTTGCCTGCATTTATGGCTGCATCTATTTGAATGTAAGCAATTTCGTTGTAAAAACGCTGTGCTTTCGACACGATTCCCTTGGTAGCCGTATATTTTAATCCGTACGGATGCCCAATGGCAATGACGCTGTCGCCTTCGGTAACAGGAGCAGTAGCCAGTGCTGCCGATTCAATGGTAATGGCATGGGGAACTTCGAGAAACGCCAAATCGAATAAAGGGTCGAAGTACAGAACCCGGGAAGTTGTTTTTTTGAAATCGCGACCGCTGATCAACACTTCGTCGCATCCTTCAATAACATGAAAATTGGTAATAAACAGGTTGTGCTCTTTGTTGTAGAAACCGGTTCCGCTACCATAAGGGGTGGCTATCTGAATAATTACATGTTTGTAATGGTCGTATATATTGGTCATGATTCGCTATTTTGAAAAGTTTAAATATGTCATTTCGTTCAAGTAAGTGTACAGAAATTCGTTCATATTACGGTATTGTATTTTGTTCGTCAGCATTTGTAACTTGGGGAAATCCTTTTTATGGGTATTGATAATCCGTTGTGTTTCTTTCTCAATAGCCGGAACATTGAATTTACCGCTAGCCTTGTTATAATACTCGGCAGTTACACCCATTTCTTTGAAAAAGTCGTTATGCAACACATTCGACAGCAGAGCCAGCATCTCGAATGTGGCAGGGTACATGCCAAAACTGAATGCCGAGTATCCTATGGTATATTCATAAATTGATTGTACTACATCGTCGTAGCGATTGTTGTAGTACCAGTCGGTATTTTTAAATTGGTCGAGCACAAATTCATAGAATGTTTTGTGAGACGTAGCCGACACGTATCCGAACACGGCTTTAATATCGTAGAACTCTTTTTTTAAATCTTCTTTATCACGGCTTGCCAGCTTTTTTAGTTCTTCAATCATTTGACGATTGCGCTCAACGGGTGTTTTGCCGTCGTTGGCATTGTAAATGCCGTTAATTTTTTCGATATCGTTTAGAATACTACCCTGCGGAACCAGCAGATAGTCGATGCGGAAAATGAGCGCCAGTAAAATATATGAAATTGCCCCCGACATACGGTCTTCGTTCAAGGCGGCAATACGTTGCATGTCTTCGTTTATCCAGCGTATCATGTAGTTGTATCGTGCTTCAACTATGGCATTGTTGGGCATTGTTACATGCGACACATCGATGGGCTCCAGCATAGGGAATTCGTTGATGAGGACATCGTCGAGTTTATCGGCTTTCAGAGCCAGTTCTTTGAGCGAATAATACAGTTTGTTGGGAGATGCGTCAATGGTTTTGCTGGTAAACTTCAGATACACCACATTGTCTTTTACGGCAAAACGGTTGTACTGCAAACTAAAGTTATAATTCATCAACTTACGCAGAAAGGCAATACTGGGTGTTTGGTAAGATGCTATACGTGTTTCGGCTGTCACGGCATCATTTGTCGCAATGCCTTTGATTACTTTTGACCCCTGGGTGATTTCGAATTCAACGCTGTATTCGTTTCGAGTTACTTGAAGGTTCTCGATTGCCGGATCTTTCAAATACAGACAGAGTTGATAGACCGAATCGAGGTATTTTTTTTCTTCGAAAAGTTTTTTCGACGTATCCCAGGCTTCAAGTTGCTGTGGCTTTTTGTTGATATCAACATACCGGCCGGGCGTAAAAACTTTTGTTTTTGCATCGGCAACGGGAGGTCCCGATTTAAATAGCTTGTTAAATAACGACATAAGTGTATAAATATATGATTAACTTCTGTTTCTTTCTATTCCCATTCTTTACGCTTGTTTTTATCCCAAAAGAACGGACCGGTGCATGGGTCGCATTCAAATTTCATCACTACCCCAATGCTATAAGCCCAATCTTCAAATCGAATGTGAATGTATGCAAGATCGACGCCTTGCGAAAAGGCCGAGCCGTCTTCGAGTTTACCAGTGAATACTACTTCGTAGAAGTTGTCGTAACCGGTATATTTCATTTCTATTTTTTTTATTTTCAGCAACACAGGTTTGTCATCATCGCAGCAGGCACACCATAACAGGGCTTTTTTAACTTTGTTTTCTTTCAGATATTTTATGGTAGCCTCGGCTTCTTCTTTGGTTACCCATTGCAATTGGTCGGCTACAGCATATTGCAACACAAACACAAATGCGATTGTTGTTAAAAGAAGTTTTTTCATTGTTGAATTGTTTAGGATTAATCAAATAAAAAAGAGGGTACAACCCTCTTAATAATATTATTATTGCAACCCATTTACTAATTGGTTGTGGTGAAACTATGCACAATATATAATTCGCGTGGTGTAACACTGAGAACAGGAATGGGAGATCCATTCAACATTTGTGTGGCATACGAGCCCAGCAGCAAATTCGACAATGCCGAGGTTTGTTCCGTCATAATCGCAATCAGGTCGGCATCGATGGTTTTTGCATAGTCGATAGTAATTTCGGTAATGTTATCGCCAACCAGCAGGCTTTTTTCGTAGCGAATTCCCTGCTCATCGAAGAATTTACGAATCTGACGACTGTAAAGTCGCAATTTGTTATGAATACCTTCGTTGGTTGTGGAAGTCACTTTCACAATGTGTACTTCGGCATCGAAAGCTTTTGCCAGTTTGGCAACCAATGGAACTTTTTCGCGGGTTTCTTTGGTAATGTCAATAGGGAGAACAATCTTTTTAATTTCTCTAATATACTGGCAGTTGGTAATGCTTATCACAGGGCGCTGTGTTGCCTGTATCATCCGGTAGGTGTTGCTGCCAATAAAGAAACTGCTAAAACCCGATGTTCCGTGAGTGGAACAGATGACCATAGAATTGTTGAAAGCTTCAACTTGGGTAGCTACTTCTTCATATACGCGACCGCGTTTTACTATATACGTAAAACTACACTCCTGACATAAGTCTTTGCGATGTTCGGCAATGATTTTTTCTAACTGTTCGTTAATCTTTTCAATCTGATTCTCAATTTCGGCATAGAAGAAACCGCCTTGCTTTTTAACCACATGAACCAGTTGAATGTCAGCTCTGAACTTGTTTGCAACTATAATTGCCAACTTGAGACCGCAGATTGACTCTGACGAAAAATCGATGGGTACTATTATCTTTTCCATTATGTAATATAAATTTGAGGCTAAATTAAAAAAAGAAACTCGATTTAACTAATTTTACACTATAATTTTTATCATGAGTTTTTATGATTCTGGTTTAGTGGCACATGTAATAGGTGTGATGTCGGGTACATCGCTCGACGGACTTGATTTGGCAGCCTGCTCCTTTACAAGAAATTCGGGTAAATGGCGGTTCTCAATCGAAGCAGTAAGAACCGTGGAATATTCCAGTGAATGGAGACAATCTCTGGGCACTGCACATCACCTGAATGCGGTTGATTTACTACAGTTACATTTTCGATTTGGCCGATATGTAGCCGATTGTGTGAACATGTTTATTTCCGATTACAATTTGACAAAAGAACAGTATGCTGTTGCAAGCCATGGTCACACGGTGTTTCATCAACCCGAGAATGGGCTTACCTGCCAAATAGGCAGTGGCTTGCACATATCTCTGGTTACGGGAATGATTTGCATTAACGATTTTAGAACTGCCGATGTAGCAATGGGCGGGCAGGGTGCCCCTTTGGTACCTGCAGGTGATGAACTGCTTTTCGACGAGTACAATGCATGTCTTAATATTGGAGGCTTTTCTAATTGCTCCTTTCGCAAGAATCGGGGAAGAATCGCATTCGACATTTGCCCGGCTAATATTGTTCTTAACGCTTTGACGGAAAAAATCGGAAAATCGTTCGATGAAAACGGCTGCATGGCTGCTACAGGTATGGTGCGTTCCGATTTGCTCGAAACTCTCAATGCCCATGGCTATTTTAAATTGTTACCTCCAAAATCGCTTGGGCGCGAATGGGTCGATGAATTTGTAATGCCTTTACTAATTAAGTCGAAATACGAAATTGCCGATTTGCTGAGAACCTACGTTGAACACATAGCCATTCAAATATGCCAATCGCTTGCCGGATATAATAATATTTTGGTTACAGGTGGCGGTGCTCACAACAGCTTTTTGATGAATAGAATGCAACATTTGTCGGGTTCTGCTTTTGTGGTTCCCGATTCATCGCTTGTCGATTTTAAAGAAGCGATTGTATTTGCTTTTCTTGGATTGCTTCGCTTGCGTGGTCAAGATAATGTGCTGGCCTCGGTTACAGGAGCTCCACGAAACCATTGTTCCGGCCTGGTACATCTGCCTCCGATATTCTCAACAAACCTACGTGAATAAAACTCCTGTTATTCTCACTTTCGTTGTGTTAGCTTTTGAGTAAATTTACCACAAAGCAATAACAACAATGTGTGACGAAACCGTACTGAAACAATTATTCCGAAAAAAATTCGGCTTCGAGGCCGAAACCTTATTGCCTCTAAGGCAATCGGGATCGAACCGAAAGTATTATCGTTTAAATAGCCAGGGGCAAACAGCCATTGGAACCTATGGCTGCGACATTCACGAAAACCGTGTTTTTTTTTACATGAATTCGTTGATGCAGAAACAGGGTATAAAGGTTCCCCTGTTGTATTTGATGAGTGATTGCGAACACTACTATCTGCAAGAAGACATTGGTGACGTTTCGCTGTTTTCGGTCCTCTCACAGTATCACAGCGATGGAGTTTTTTACAATACCGAAATCGAAAGATTTTTTCGTGCTGCCATCGAAAATTTGGTTCGCATTCAGCAAAGTCTCACACCTGTAACCGATTTCTCGAAGTGTTATCCCTATAGCGAATTTGGAATGGAGTCGGTGCTGTTCGACATGAGGTATTTTGTGTTTTATTTTGCCAAAATTTTTGATATCGGTTTCAACGAAATGGCACTGGAGAAAGAGTTTCAAACTTTTGCCGGCAGCATTGTAACATCGGGAGATCGATGTTTTATGTATCGCGATTTTCAGAGTAGGAATATTTTTATACACCACAATGCGCTTTGTTTTATCGATTATCAGGGAGCCCGACTGGGTGTTCCGCAATACGATCTTGCTTCGCTGCTATATCAGGCCAAAGCCTTGCTGCCCGAACAAAACAGGCGGGAACTTCTCGAATATTATTTAGATGTTGCCGGACTGTCTGCTGACAGTAAAAGGAGCGAGTTCCGGTTGAAGTTTTATCGTGTGTTGTGTTTGCGAATGATGCAAACTCTTGGGGCTTATGGTTTGCGAGGTATTATTGAACAGAAAGCACATTTTTTGCAGAGCATACCTGCAGCAATCGATAATCTCAGTACAATGCTGCCTTTGTTCGGCATCGAACGAGATTTTCCCGAAATGCATAACTTGCTTATGCGGGTTTGCGCCATCGATGGGATTGAGCGGGGTCACCAAAATGGTAAATTGCAGGTGCTGGTGTACAGTTTTTCTTATAAGAAAGGGGCACCACGCGATTATAGTGGTAACGGTGGAGGATTTCAGTTCGACTGCCGCGGAATCAACAATCCGGGGAAGCATGAAGCTTTTGCTATGTTAACCGGTATGGATTCAGAAGTGCAGGATTATTTAAAACGTAACACAAATGCCGACAATTTTGTGGAATTGGCCTTCGAAATGGTAAAACACAATATCGACACGTATCTTAACCGTGGCTTCTCAAGGCTGATGATTGGTTTTGGTTGTACCGGTGGCCGACACCGAAGCGTTTATTGTGCTGAACAACTTGCCGCTGGTATTGCCCAAAAATATAGCACAAGCAATATTGAGCTCGTGCTGTGGCACAAAGAACAACATAAACGCCGCCAATTGCTTTAGTCGACACGGGTTAGCTTAAGCATATTGGTTTTTTCTTTTTTCGACATGGGTGTACTGCCTACGTGTATCACTAAATCATCTTTCTTCAGAATTCCATGCTCTTTAAGTACTTGTATTGAATGTGCAATGGCTTCATCAATGTTGTTATACAAAGGAATGCTGTAAGTTTTAATTATTCCCCACAGCAATGGCAACCTGCGCAGCAAACGTTGATTTCCTGTAAAGGCAAAAATATCGGCTTTGGGCCTGTAGCTCGATAACTGGAAAGCGGTGTATCCCGAATAGGTGAATGTTACAATAGCTCTTGCATTGGTCTGCTTTGCCATAACACTGGCGCTGTAACACAGCGAATCGGGCAGAAAGTCTTCCGAAAACTCGTTCGGCTGATGCTGCAAATAGAAAATATCGTTGTTTTCTTCGGTGTATTCAATTATACTTTGCATGGCTTTAATCGACTCAACAGGGAAAGCCCCTACCGAGGTTTCGCCACTCAACATCAGTGCATCGGCACGGTCGATAACTGCGTTGGCACAATCGGTGGCTTCAGCACGGGTAGGCCTGAAGTTGGTAATCATGCTTTCAAGCATCTGTGTGGCAATAATCACAGGTTTGCCTGCTTTAATGCATTTTTCAACAATTATTTTTTGAATGGTCGGAACCTGATTGAAGCTGACCTCAACACCCAAATCGCCGCGAGCTACCATGATGCCGTTGGCTTCTCTGATGATGTTGTCGAGATCGCTGACGGCTTCCGGTTTTTCAATTTTGGCAATTAAATCGATTTCAGCATTTTTAGCTGCTATCATTTTCTTCAGCTCGTCTAAGTCGGAAGCATCTCTCACAAACGACAGGGCAATCCAGTCGACTGAATTTTCGATAGCAAACAACGCATCGGTTTTGTCTTTTTCGGTTAAACTTGGCAAGGCTATCTTTGTATTCGGCAAATTCACGCCTTTCTTTGAACTGATAACACCTCCGTTAATTATTTTAGCACGCACCGTGTCAGTTCCATTGGTCGATAACACTTCGAGCCTGATTTTTCCGTCGTCAATCAGTATTACATTGCCCGGTGCCGCTTCAGAGGCAAACAATTCATAATTTATGAAAACCTTTTCGGCGTTGCCAATGCATTCTTTCGTCGTAATCACTATTTCGTCACCATTGTTTACCACAACACCGTTGTTTTCAACATCACCAATCCTGATTTTTGGTCCCTGCAGGTCGGCTAATATTGCAATGTTCACATTCATCTCTTCTTCGAGTTCACGAATGATGCGTATGATTTCTTTTTTGTCTTCGTGACGGCCATGCGAAAAATTCAGCCTGAATACGTCGAGGCCTTCGTTAATCATCATTCTTAGCGATTCACGGGTTTGTGAGGCCGGGCCTAAGGTGGCAATAATTTTGGTTTTTGAGTCGGTAATTCCAAACATAGCGATATGGGTTTAAGTTAAAATCACTATAAAAATACATTTATTTTCGAAAAAGTATGTATGCCTCGTTGTGTTTTTCAAAATTTTGTTAATTCATACAGGCACCTGCAACAAATTTTTCACATAAAAGCGTGTAAGGCATCCCCGAAATATGAGCCAAAATATAAATACATCGTAATAGATATAAAATTGATATATTCTTTTGCAATAAATTCAAAAAATTGAAAATCGGTCTGATACGGAAGCATAAAAAGAACTAATTTTGATGCATTATTCAAATATCAAGAAATGAAAAAGTTATTATCATTAGTGCTGTTGATTTCGCTTTGCTATGTTGTATTTTCTGTGCCGGTGAATCATCAGGTCGCACGTCGTGTAGCCGATAATTTTATGATGCATCAGTCGGAGAAAGCAGGCCTTACCCAGTTTAAAAGTAATGAGGCTGTGATGAGTCCCTACATGTGGCAGAACAAGCTGATGTATTATATTATCAATTACAGCGAAGGTGGTTTTGTGTTAATCAGTGGCGACGATTTGTTCGTTCCGGTGCTGGCCTATTCATTCGATGAGACTTTTTACCCTGACAATATGGCTCCGGCTACTATCGACTGGATGCAGCAGTATATTCTTCAGATGCAAATGGCTTATGATGAAGGAGTAGATGCTCACGAACGTATTATTTCGTCATGGAAAGAATTGTATAATAATACTCAAACTGACGAAAAAAATTGCAAGGCAGTAACACAATTACTCACCACCCGTTGGAACCAAAACTATCCGTATAATATGTTTTGCCCATTCCACCCTTTGGGCCCGGGGCAGCGTTGCTATGCGGGCTGTGTGGCTACTGCCATGTCGCAGGTAATGAAGTACTATAACTATCCCGAAACAGGGCGTTTCGAAAAAACCTATTTCTGGGGCGACTATTTTACAGTCGATTTTGGTGCTACCACCTATGCATGGGACGAAATGAGCGATTTTGCTACATCGCTTAGTCGCGAAGCTATTGCCGAGCTGATGTATCATTGCGGAGTAGCTTCAAATATGAACTATGGCCACGATGGGTCGGGAACTCAGGTTGAGTTGGCCATGTTTGCACTAAAACACTATTTTCGCTATCGTGCCGATTGTGTTTTCGAAGAAAAAGATAACTACGACGATGAAACATGGAGATATATGCTTCAATATGATCTCGACATGAAGAAACCAATTATTTATCGCGGCACCAATAGCAATGGCGACGGTCATGCTTTTGTTTGCGATGGATATATGGACACTGCCTTTTTTCATTTTAACTGGGGCTGGGGAGGCTCCGGCAATGGATATTATTTTCTGGGTAACGCAAACCCCTCTATAAGTTTTTACTGGTATCAGGGCGCAATCCTCAATTTGAACCCGTATTGGGCTGCCTATTGCGATACGGTTGAATTCAGGCAGCAAGCATGGACAATTACCGATGGGAGCGGCCCCAATTACTATTGGAATAATTCATCCTGCACCTGGCTGATTGCTCCTGATTCTGCCGAAAAAATCGATTTGCATTTTATTAGCTTCATGACCGAACCCGAAAAAGATATACTATATGTATACGATGGCACCGACGACACAGCTCCTTTGCTGGGTAGTTTTTCGGGCTTCTCGCTGCCCTACGACTTGCAATCGACAGGTGGAGCCTTGTTCCTGAAATTTGTTACCGATGACGAAACTCAATATCTGGGATGGGAGGTTCAATATTCAGTGAACACCACTGCCGTGAACACTGCTCAAAAACCGAATATCAGCCTGTATCCCAATCCGGCTGCCGATAAAGTGCTGGTGAATCACGGCATCAATTGCCAGTCAATAGAAATTGTTTCGATGCAAGGGAAAAAACTGTGTTCTGCCGACCCCGGCGATAATTTCACTGAAGTGAACCTGCAAAACCTTGAGACCGGTGTGTATTTGTTGAGGTGTTCATTTAACAATGGAATCATTGTGCAGCGACTTGTTATCGAATAAACTATATCAGTTTAATAACCAATGCCGGTAATTGCCGGCATTTTTATTTGATATTGTTTAAAAACAAGTTTTTATCAGATTTAATGTTTTTTTTCAGCAATAAAAAAACTAATTTGCAGGTCTTATCAATACGCGTATATTATGATTAAAAACCTTGATTCTGTGTTTTCGAATATTGCCAACAGCTCGAAACGATCGGCAATTCGCGAAATATTAAAACTTACCCAGCGTCCCGATATCATTTCGTTTGCAGGAGGATTGCCTTCTGCTGCTTCGTTTCCGGTTGATGATATTCGCCGAATTAGCAACGATATTCTTAGCGAAATGGGATGCATGGCGCTGCAATACGGTACCACCGAAGGTTGTCTTCAGCTAAAGGACCAGTTAATACAGCATTATGCCAACGATGGTGTTCAAATTACCCGCGATACAGTGTTGATAACCACTTCGTCGCAGCAGGGACTCGATTTGGTAGCAAAAATATTTATTAACCCCGGCGATACCGTTATTTGTGGTCTTCCCTCGTATCTGGGAGGAATAAGTGCATTCAGGTCGTATGGTGCATTGCTCGAAGGGATATTGCTCGATGAACAGGGTATGCGATCCGATTTACTCGAGGCAAAGTTGATAGAGTTGCAGCATAAAGGGGTAAAACCTAAATTTATTTACATCATCCCCGACTTTCAAAATCCGGCAGGTATCACGATGCCGGTAAACCGTCGCCGCGAAATACTCGACATTGCCTACCGCTACGATGTGCTTATTGTTGAGGATTCTCCCTATCGCGAGCTGCGCTTCGAAGGAGAAGCACAGGACATGATGTATAAACTCGATAATACCGGACATGTTGTTACTCTTGGAACATTTTCGAAAATTCTTGCACCCGGATTCAGAACGGGTTGGGCATTGGGGCACGAAACTGTTATCGATAAACTGGTGGTGGCTAAGCAGGCAACCGACCTGTGCACACCGGCAATCTTACAATTGATTATTGCGCGTTATATGGAAGAAGGTTTACTCGATAAAAACCTGAAAACTACCATCGAAATGTATCGCGAAAAGCGCGACCTGATGTTGCAGTGCTTTAGAGAATATATGCCTAAAGGCGTCAGTTGGACAGAACCCGAAGGCGGTTTGTTTCTCTTTATCACATTGCCGCAACACATGAGTTCCGAAAAATTGTTTATGGTTGCTCTCGAAAATAAAGTGGCATTTGTATTAGGACAAACATTTTATTGCGACGGCAGTGGTCAGAATACCATGCGGCTGAATTTTTCGTTTCCTACCAAAGATCAAATTATTGAAGGAGTTAAGCGTTTGGCTCAAGCAATAACAGCTTATCAGGATTAGCAATAGGAAAATTTTTTGCAAAGCCTTCGCTGTATTGGCACCGTTGATTTTAGTAATCGTACGATTTCTTATTGAAAAGTATGTAGCCTATGTGGAAGAGGTAGTATAAGCGGCTGCCATCTTTATGATAGTAGTGTGTGCTAATAGAAGCAGGTCCAAGAGGGGTATTGTAAACAAATGTTGCAGCCGCCATTGGATAGAAGTGTTTCAGCGGCTCGCTGTAGTATGCTTTAAATACCTGATTTCCAATGTCTTGTTTTAGTATTTTTTGGTATGGAACAAAGAGATATGCTTCCAATCGGATATCGATGCGTTTGGTGAATTTAATAATGCCTTTAAGCCCTCCGGCAGCATATATATTGGCTCTGAAGTCTTCGAGGTAAAGAGTCTTACTATGTGGTGTGGGATAGAAGCCTTGTGCTGCAATTACCGAAGAGGTATAATTACTAAGCAGTCCAATATTGCTGGCCGACAACTCTCCATATAGTCCTAAACTGAAACGCGAATTCATTTCGAGGTACGATTCGTTGATTACCGAAATATGAGCCCAGGAATGTAGGCTTTGTGTGGTATCGCTTACCGAAGAGGTAGAGCCGGGATAATTGGTTTCTTTGCCCAGACTATACGAAATGCCGATGCTTCTGAAATTACCCTTATTGGCGTATTGCTTAAAATTAAGAGTGCTTTTTTCGCAGGCTGCAAAAAAACGAACGAAACTCATATCGGTTATATCAGCTGTGTCGGTTTGCAGAAAGTTATTCACCTGAAAGTAGTTGTCGCTCAACATTCCCATATTACTACCAACCATAAGTTTGTTTTTACGGCCAAGTGGTGCAATTAGCTCAGCACGAGCATGGTAATCGTGGTGTATCAGATATGGTGGTTTCAGATCTTCGAAAAATGTTTTCGAGTTACTCTTATAGTAATCCCACCTGTTCAAGGTGCCCGAAAATTTAACTGTAAACGGATTTTTGCCCGGTATATCGATGCGCGACGAAAGATGCAACGAACTGTACAAGCGTCCGAAATACAGATTTCCATTCAGAAAAATAGAGTTTTTCCCCAATAATTTATAATTCACACCAATAAATGCCATGTTGGCAAACCCCGACGATACATTTCCGCCCAATAGCAAATCGTAGCGATTGGATTTTTTTACGTTGAGATGCATATCGAAATATCCTGTTTCGGTATTGTAAATAGCCTGAGGATGAGCCGATTCTATCTGATTGTCTAATACCAACCGGTAGTACTTCGAACGAAACATATCTAAGTCGAGCAGCTTCTTGTTTTGTTTTAAACTGAATTCCACATATTTCTTTTCCCATTTGTCAATACCGTGTGTTACAATGTTGTCGACTATTATTTGGGGTTGTTGTTTTTTGAACTCGTTACGCTTTTGTTCCACTTCAAGGGCAGTAACCCTCCTTTCAATTCTAGCGGTAATATCGGGCATTGTGTTCATCGTATTAATATAACCCAAAGTGCTCAGTTCCTGTAATCGGTGAAAGTCGAGCAAACCCACCTTGCCAAAATCTGTTTTTATGGTTATTCCCAGCGAATCTGGCATTTCTAGCGACAACTGTTCGTTCATAATCATGTTCTCGATTTGAAGCATGATGTCGTCTTCTTCGGGCAATTCGGTTTCGCTTGTAACAACACTGCCAATTATAATGTCAGGTTTAAAATCCTCAATCATTACATCGTACGGAAAATTGTTCACAATGCCCCCGTCGAATAACAATACCCCATCGATTGAAATGGGCTTAAAATAGAACGGGAAAGTCATCGAAGCTCTGATGGCCAGGCTCAAGTCGCCCTTGTCGAATACTACGGCCCGGTTACGGTGAATGTCGGTGGCAACACAACGAAAGGGCACAAACAAATTATCGAAATTGTATCCGGCTCCAGCACCGGCTGCCGAGTATATTTCGAGAATACCCAAATCCATGGGTTGATTGGGTACCAGGTTGGTAGGCAGCACCGGCACCAGCGACGAATCTTTTACCATAAATTTCAGACTGATCATTTCGGCATGTTCATCGTTTTTTTTGTAATAGAAATGGTATTCTTCGGGAATAACTCCATTATACCAGTTCTCAAATTCCTTGGTTTGCAATATGGCCTCCATTTCGTCGGGCGAATAACCTATGGCATACAAGCCTCCAATAATTGCACCTATCGATGTACCTGTGATATAATCGATGGGAATGTTGTTTTGTTCCAGTGCCCTTATCACTCCAATATGTGCAAGCCCCTTGGCTCCGCCTCCGCTTAGCACCAAACCTACTTTTTGTGCCTGTAGAAGTGGTGCCGAGCTACTCAACACCAGTAGAAATATCAGAAGTTTTCGGCACATTGTAGCGAACATATTGGTATACTGCAAAACTACCCTAAAAAAATGCAATTTACAACATGCGAAATCTTAGGTTTTGGTTAAATATGTTTTGATTCAGCAATTCTCTCCGGGCACCTCGATACCTACGGACTTCGAGTGATTCGCTCCCAAGAGCGAATCGTATCGAGAAGTCCGTAGTGTAACGCTTCTTTGGAACATTGTAATTCACCGGGCACCTCGGTACTTCCGCTAGGGCGGAAACTCGGTGTCCGGAGATTAACCGGACTTCGAGCGGTGCACCGAGTGAAATCGAGGTGTGGTTTTCGACCCTAAGGGAGGAAATTGTATCGAGAAGTCCGTAGTATAACACTTCTCTGGAACATTGTCATTCACCGGTCACCTCGGTACTTCCGCTAGGGCGGAAACTCGGTGTCCGGAGTTTGCCGGGCACCTCGACACATCGCTCGGTGTCCGTTTCGGTACAATCTCGTTCTTCTTAATAGTAGTCCCCAACAACAAAAAGGCAGCCTTCTGAGCTGCCTTTTTGAAAAATACAATGAATCATTGTTATTTCATCAGCAATGGAACCAGATCAACCACACGGTTCGAATAGCCCCATTCGTTGTCGTACCACGAAATGATTTTAACGGTACGGCCGTTGACCATAGTACAGCCGGCATCGAAAATAGAAGAGTGGGGGTTGTGAATAATATCAACCGACACAATGGGTTCTTCGGTATATTCGAGAATTCCTTTCAGTGGGCCTTCGGCAGCGGCTTTCATGGCAGCATTTACTTCTTCTTTGGTAACCTCGCGTTTCAGGTTGGCAACCAAATCGACCGACGAACCGGTAGGAGTAGGTACGCGCACAGCCATACCATCGAGTTTGCCTTTCAGTTCGGGCATTACTTTACCCACGGCTTTTGCGGCACCGGTAGTGGTAGGTACCTGCGACACAGCACACGAGCGGGCACGGCGAAGGTCTTTGTGCGGACCGTCGAGAATGTTCTGGTCGTTGGTGTAGCTGTGTATGGTGGTCATCAGGCCGTTTTCGATACCAAACGATTCGTGCAGTACTTTTGCCACAGGGGCAAGGCAGTTGGTGGTGCAACTGGCGTTCGAAACGCAGATGTGTTCCGGCTTCAGCATGTGTTCGTTCACACCCAGCACAATCATAGCATCGATTTCGTCTTTCGACGGAACACAGAGAATTACTTTTTTGGCACCATTTTTAATGTGGTCACCATAACCGCCTTTTTCGCTTTCGCGGCTCAGGAAGATACCGGTCGATTCTATTACCACATCAGGGGTTTCGCCCCAGGGAATTTTGGAAGGACTGCGCTCGGCACTTACTTTGGTTGCTTTTCCGTTTACAACCAGCGAATCGGCTGTGTAGCTGATGTCGGCATCAAATCGACCCTGTGTTGAGTCGTATTTGAGCAGGTGTGCCAGGGTTTTGGTATCGGTAAGGTCGTTAATCCCTACAATTCTAATGTCGCTGCGACTTTGAGCTATTTTGAACACATTGCGTCCGATGCGTCCAAAACCGTTAATAGCAACTTTTATCATAGCTTATTTGTTTTAGTTTCAGGCAAAGGTAACAAAAGCTTTTTGCAATAACGCAAAAAAATGTATGTTAAAAAAGAGTTTGAGAAAGAAGTAAGTTTATCATAAGTCCCAATAGGGTTTACCCCAATCAGCCCCGAAGTTTTACAAGTAATATAAGACTTGTTTTTGTGAATGATTTTGAGTTAGTAGCGCATTATTGTTTTACAAACTTAGCGATAGCCGTTCCTCCGTTTACAAAGCTTGCACGCACAATATACATGCCCGCGGCCAGAGCCGAAATATCTGTTTCGGCAGTGTCCGAATTTATATTAGGCATATTACTTATTGATTCACCTTTGGAGTTGAATATTTCGATGGAAACAATTTGCTCGTTTGCCGTAATGCCCAGTTTGTTGTTGTTGTTTGCCAGTACCAGGTTTTTATTGTTTGCCGTTTCTCCCGGAACAGCGTTTACATCGGTTTGGCCCCAGAGTAAAGGGTAGTTGGGAATGGTGCAAAAGGCCATTTTATCGACAGCGATAAAAATAGCCGTATCATTAGAGGTAAGATAAGCTCTAATCCATCCATAATAATAATCGGCCCCTTGTGTAAAACGCACTCCAATACTATCTGTGGGATTTGCATACCAATAAATAGAATTACTCCAATTGTTATAATAAGAAGAAATAGAATCTTTTTTAGTAAGACATATTTGCCAATTCTCATTCAAAGTTACTATTCTCGGTAATACAGAAATTGGACCACTGTATGCATAATAAAACATTACATCATTGCTATGATCATTATTAACATCCAATCTAAGGCTATCAATTATGTCAAATCCTCCACCTAAATGTCTTTTTGCATAAGTAATGGTGTCTGGTTCAAAATTATAATAAATAATCTCGTTGGCCGTTTGCGAAAAAATGCTGTTTACCAATAAACCTAAAAATACACTTAGAATAATTTTTTTCATAATTCTCAATGTTTAATATTGTTACTATTCTGGGCAAGGATGCGTGAGTAATTCCATCTCGCTACCTACCGGTAATTCAAAATTTTGGGTTATCTCTATGTAATCGGTAGCTCTAAAAACTACTTTGGTTGAGTTCGGAACAACAACAGTGCTTCCCGAAGAACCAATTGAAATGTACTCTTTAACCTCGTAGTTAAATGCATTTAAAGTAGGAGTGTCGGGAATTGTTGCCGGATTTTCACAATCACATTTTAGTTTGTGTACTTTTATGTAGTCTATTGTCATTTTATCGGGTACATCTGTGGTAATTGGATGTCCTAAATCATCCAATATATAACCATCCAACGCATAATTTGTTTTTAGAGTCATATCTCGATAAGGTACTGTTTCTCCGTAATGTTCATTTACAATTTCTCCGTCAAAATACCATATAAGTCTTTCGGGCGACCATTCGCAACTAAACGTATGCCAATCTGATAAGTCAGAGGAACCTGAAGGAACTTCAGGATAATTACGCGCAAAACGACATTGATCACATATCACATTATCGTTATCATTGAAGTAAAAGCCATAAATGATTCTTTCATATAATTAATATATTAATTGTTAACGAAACAAATTTACGAATTTGATTTATACAAATTGATAAAGACGTGTTAAGTTTTTTTAAATAAAAAAGCCCCGCGGTTGCGGGGCGGTGGTATCACCTGGAATCGAACCAGGGACACCAGGATTTTCAGTCCTGTGCTCTACCTGCTGAGCTATGATACCAAAATTTTCGAGGTGCAAACATATATGTTTTTTTTGAATTATACAAGGCTTGTGAAAAATTGATTCATTATTTTCGGCAACCGGCTTATTTTTTATTTTTCGGATGCTGCTAAGGCCTTTATTCTTTTTGTTTTTTTGATTGAGGCAAAAAAACGCAAAAATCTTAAGTTTTCGTTGTTGTATGCTGCAACTATTTTCCTATTTTTGATGTTAGTAATGCATAAGCTAATTGTGTAGAATTATTATGAAAAAAACAATCATTTTTATTATTCTGCTGCCATTAATGGCATGCAGTGTTATGGCCGGCATGCAGTCGGGTGGTAATAATCCGGTTTTCGAGCTTCGCAGTGATACACACAACGAAATTGTGCTTGCGTGCCAAGTGCAGACCTTCTCGTTTGGCCGGGTCGAAACGCCGAGAGGCCTGTCGCTTGTTGTGCATTCACCCGGAGCACAAGCGATGCTGCAGCAAGGTGCTCCCGATTTACCTTTTATTTCGTTTTCGCTTGCCATTCCCGATATGGGTGCATGGGAGGCTGTGGTCGATTATGGCGATAGCGAAATTGTAGAAAATATCGAGATTGCTCCTTCTAAGGGGAGCCTGATGCGTAACATCGATCCTGCGCAGGTGCCCTATATATATGGCAATGCTTACCAAACCGATGCCTTTTGGCCGGAGGTGCCTGTCGATGCTGCTTCCGACCCATTTATACTGCGCGACTTCAGGGGTGTCAGTGTGTTTGTGTATCCGTTTCGCTACAACCCTGTAACAAGGCAACTGCAGGTGTATAACAATATAACCATACACCTCCGTCGGGCCGAGAACAAATTGGCCGTAAACGAATTTGCACGAAACAGGATGCCCGAGTCTATCGATGGTGATTTTGTGAAACTTTATAACGGATTTTTTGTGAATTTGCATCAGAATCCCATGAAATATACACCGCTCGAAGAGGGAACTCCAGGTAAAATACTGATATTGGCCAAAGATATTTTCATGGCCGAAATGGCCGATTATATTCACTGGAAAACCGAAAAGGGGCACGAAGTACAAATGCTTGATATTGCAGAAGTGGGAACAACAGCTAATGCGATTAAGACCTGGCTGCAGAATTATTACAACGAAACCGGCTTTACCTACTTGTTGCTGGTTGGCGATGCTCAGCATATTCCATCTATGGTTGTGAGCAGTGCCGATTCCGACAATGCCTATGCCTATGTAGCAGGCAGCGATGGGTATGCCGATTATTTTGTAGGCAGGTTTTCGGGTGAGTCAACCTACGATATTGCAACACAAGTGCAGCGTGTTGTTAACTACGAGAAAAATATGTCGGTTACCGATACCTGGTTGGGCAACGCTTTGGGTTCGGCATCGAACGAAGGTGCCGGTATTGGGCACGACGGAGGAGAGTCGGATGTACAGCACCTGAACAATATAAGAACACGCCTCGAAGATTACGGATACACGGTTAGCCATGTTAATCAGGATGGAGGCAGCAACGCACTGATTTCTACAGCTCTGAATTTAGGTCAGGGTCTTGTGAATTATATTGGGCATGGTAGCGATATCAGCTGGGGAAATACCAACTATTCGAGTACCCAAGTAAATCAGCTCCTTAACGAAAACAAACTTCCTTTTATATTTAGCGTGGCTTGTGTGAACGGCAATTTCAGAGGACAAACCTGCTTTGCAGAAACATGGATGCGTGCATCAAAAAATGGCAATCCCACCGGTGCGCTTGCTTTTATTGGCTCCACCATTAATCAAAGTTGGGCAGAGCCTATGACAGCACAAGACGAAATGAACAATGTGCTTATCGAAATGTACGAAAACAACATAAAACGCACATTTGCCGGTGTGAGCTATGCCGGCTTTTTTAAGATGATTGAGGCAGGCGGTCAGGGGCAAAGCATGGCCGATACCTGGACAGTGTTTGGCGATCCATCGGTAGTGCTGCGTACAAAAACTCCCGTAGAAATGAGTATTGCGCATACCGATTTTCATATTTTGAGTGCAACCCAGTTCGAGTTGCAATGCGATGCCGAAGGGGCACTGGCTGCATTATCTCAAATACAGGATGAACAAATAGTATTGCTCGGATATGCCTATGTTATCGATGGAACGGCAACTATCGAAATTCCCGAATTCGACAATGTGGGCGAAATGAAACTTACCGTTACTGCATTCAATACAGTGAGTTATCAATCAGATGTTCTAATTATTGCTCCCGAAGGACCTTATGTGGTGTGGAATGGTTACGAAATTAATGATGCCGCAGCAAACAACAATGCCATGGCCGATTACAACGAAACGTTTTTAGTAAATGCAAGTATCAGAAATGTGGGTGTTGAAGATGCTTTCGACGTGGTTGTTGGTCTTTCTGCCGAAAATCAGTGGGTTACTATCGACGATAACAGTGAATTGTTTGGTGATGTGGCAGCTTCAGGCGAAAAAAGCATTGAATCGGCATTTGCCATTTCGGTAGCAGATGGTGTTCCCGATCAAACAACAGTAAATGTTCAGGTCCAAATTAGCGATGGTAGTCAGAATATTTGGAACAATTCATTTAACCTGAAACTAAATGCCCCCTTACCCGAGTTACATTACCTCGGCATCGACGATTCCGAAACCGGTAACGATAATGGCTTACTCGACCCGGGTGAAACAGCGTTGGTTCGTTTTACTTTGAAAAACACAGGGCATGCTGATGCATTAGCCGGAAATCTCGATTTGGAACTTAGCGGGCCGGCTATTGCCGATACATATTCCATAGAATTTGATGTTCTACAGGCCGGAACAGAATCACCAATTGCATTTGAAGTAACAATCAACAGCGATGTCGACGGTGTGGTAATGCTCGATTTCGATTTGGCCTACCATGCCGGAATGTATGCAGCCGATTTAGAAATCAGCCTTCCTGTCGGAATCCAAATCGAAGACTGGGAATCGGGTAATATAGTAAGCTACGCATGGCAGAACGATGCTTCATATCCTTGGGCTCTTACACAAGAGGGAGTTTACCAGGGTAATTATTGTCTGCGCTCGGGGGCACTCCCTTCGTCGGGAGGAGAGTCGAAACTTAGTATTTTGCTCGATGTGGTTGCAGCAGGTAACCTGAAGTTTTACAAGAAAGTATCGTGCGAGGGTATGTCGTGGGGGCAGTTTTGGGATTATCTGGCATTTTCTATCGACAATCAGATGCAAGCACAATGGGCGGGTATTGTTGATTGGGCAGAGCACAGCTATCAGATAGGTGTTGGAAGCCACGAGTTGAAATGGACATATGTGAAGGATGCTTACATTTCGCAGGGGTCTGATTGCGCATGGCTCGACTTTATCACACTGCCACCACACAGCAATGTGGTATATATTGAACAGCTAAGTGTTGCCTATCCTGAGGTTAACATCCGACTCTATCCCATTCCGGCCGACAATTACCTGTCGTTGGTGTATGAATTGCCTGCGGAATCGGATATTACGATTGAAATATACAGTATTGCAGGTACACAGGTTCGCACAGTGCTGAGTAATCGAAAACTTGAGAGTGGCCGCGCCGAATTGCACCTGCCTGTTTCCGATTTGCCGCAAGGATATTATTTTGTAAGGTCGGTACTCAACGGTGTAAGCCATTTGAGCCGATTCACTATTGTTAGGTAAACAAGTTTTTGTGTTTTTATAATTCGTAGTTATGAATAAGATTATTGTTTTATTATTATTTGTTTTTGTAAGTTATTCGTTTGTATTGGCCCAAGAAACTCGACCTAATGAATTTCAGAGCCGTTATCATGTGTTGCATCCCGACGAGCTGAAAAATAGCCGTTCGATGCAAAAAGACTTTTCTATTACCGAGCCTCCTCCGGGTCCGGTGCGCAGCATTGCCGAATTCGAACGCAATCAGGGTGTGATAATTTCTCGCAGTGCATCGGGTTATTTTGGTGTACCGCTGGCACTTATTGCCTCACTATCTAATCAGGTAATGGTCTATGTTATTGTTTCTGATGTATCGTGGAACACCACGGTGAGCAATCAATTGCAGGGTGCCGGTGTGAATATGGACAATGTAACACTTATTAATTATGCCATCGACTCATATTGGTCGCGCGACTATAGTCCGTGGTTTATTGCCTACGACGAACCACCTAAAGTGGGTATTGTCGATTTTCCGTATAACAGGCCCAGACCAAACGATAATAATGTGCCTCAAAATCTGGGAGATTATTTTGATCTTGAGGTTTTTGGAATGAACCTGCTGCACACAGGGGGTAACTACATGAGCGATGGTATGGGCGTGGCCGCCAGCACTACATTGGTATATACCGAGAATGAGATTCAACCTCAACAGGTGCATCAGTTGGCCGAAGATTATTTGGGCATTCAAACATACTATTTGGTGCAGGACCCAATGGACGATTATATCGAGCACATCGATTGCTGGGGTAAATTTCTTGATGTCGACAAAATCCTCATTGGCCAGGTTCCTGAGTCTGATGATCGATACGACGATTATGAAGCTGTGGCTGATTATTGGGCAAACCAAACATCATCGTATGGCAACAAATTTCAGGTTTATCGCGTTTACAGCCCCAACGGTCAACCTTATACCAATTCGCTGATAATGAACAACCAAGTGTATGTTCCATTTATTCCCAATAATCAGTGGAACGACGAGGCACAGGCTAGCTACGAGCAGGCTATGCCCGGCTACGAGATAATTGGAGTAAGCTATCAATACTGGCAATCGACAGATGCTTTGCATTGCCGCACTCACGAAGTCCCTGATTTTGGTATGTTGTATATTAAGCATTACCCCATACTCGATACGATAGCCTATCTTGAAAATTACCCTATAAGTGCTCAAGTTATTTCTTATTCCGGTTCAGCCATTACCGATGGGTCGGTGAAACTACACTACCGTGTTAATAACAGCAACTACAGTACTGTAAATTTAGCAAACACATCGGGGAACGAATGGGTGGTTGATGTGTCGGGTTTAAACCCCGGCGATGTTGTCGATTATTATCTCGAAGCTTCCGATGCATCGGGACGCACCGAGACACATCCCTTTATTGGAGTTGCCGACCCGCATCGCTTTGTGGTGGAAGAAAGCAACCGGGCGAACACCCCAACCGCACCTGTTCGCTTTGCTGTATATCCAAATCCTGCCAAAGACCGTATCAGCCTAGTTAGCGATTATGTTGAGGCCGGCACGATTTCGTATGCTGTTTACGATATTCACGGAAAAATAATTGTTTCGGGCCATTTTGTTCATCAAGGCGGATGGCAGTTGCAGCAAATTGATATCAGTGAATGGAACGCCGGCATCTACTTCTTTAAAGTAAGTAATGGAATTGTAACCGAAACCAAACGTTTCATCGTGTATTGATTGTTGATAAACCATGTTTTATCAACAATTTACAAATTCATAAAACAAGCCTTGCTCAAGGGTCGTTTTTTATTGGTAATTTAGTATTTTATAATACACCATGCCAATGAAGAACACTACCAAGATTTTTGTGCTCGATACCAATGTGTTGCTCCACGACCACGAATGCTTGTTTAAGTTTCAGGAAAACGACATAATCATTCCTATTGTAGTTCTCGAAGAGCTCGACCATTTTAAAAGAGGTAACGATTTAATTAACTATCATGCACGTGAGTTTACACGAGTGCTCGATGAATTGTCGGGTGAGGATATGTTCGAAGGCGGTGTTGTATTGGGAGAGGGGCTTGGCCGACTGTTTGTTGAAACTGGAAAGCCCTTTAGCAAAGAATTGCACAATTCGTTTCCCGAGCCAATCCCCGACCATCGTATTTTGGCCATAGCACAGCATCTTCGCGAAAAGAACAACGACAGGCAGGTGGTGTTGGTTACCAAAGACATCAATCTTAGGGTAAAGGCTAAATCGTTGGGTATCAATGCGCAGGACTACAAGAACGACAAGGTAGCCAACCTCGATACCATACGACGTCAGGTTCCCATTATCGAAGGCATCGAGAAGCAGATGATCAATAATTTGTACGAACGCCCCGAGGGTGTTCCGGTCGAAGAATTTAAACTCAGTTTCGAGCCTGTGGCTCATCAATATTTTGTGATGCGAAACGGTTCAAGCAGTGTGCTGGCTCACTACGACCCATTCAAAGCAGTAATCGACAGGGTGATAAAAACATCGGCTTATGGTATTGACCCACGTAATGCCGAGCAGGCATTTGCCATCGATGCCCTGCTGCGTCCCGAAATACAACTGGTAGCGCTCACCGGAAAGGCCGGTACCGGTAAAACATTGCTGGCACTAGCTGCTGCCATACATCAACGCAAAAGTTTTTTGCAGATTTTTTTGGCACGCCCCATTGTTGCGCTGTCAAATAAAGACATAGGTTTTTTACCCGGCGACGCCAAAGAAAAAATCAATCCCTACATGCAGCCTCTCTTCGACAATCTTTCGGTGATAAAGCACCGCTTTAATCAGCAATCGGCCGATTTTAAACGAATTGAAGAAATGCTGAAAAGCGAAAAACTACTTATCGAACCATTAGCCTATATTAGAGGGCGCAGTTTATCAAGGGTGTTTTTTATTATCGACGAAGCTCAAAATCTTACACCCCATGAGGTAAAAACCATTATAACACGTGCAGGCGAAGGAACCAAGGTTGTATTTACCGGCGATATACAGCAAATCGATTCCCCCTACCTCGACTCAGTATCGAATGGCCTGTCGTATTTAGCCGAAAAAATGCGCGGTCAGGATATTTTCGCACATATAAATCTGATAAAGGGAGAGCGCAGCTATCTTGCCGAACTGGCCAGCGATTTATTGTAGCAAATATGTGGTTTTCCAAATTAACATATCTTCTGTGTGTTGTGGGTGTACTATTGCTGAACTCGAGTTATATATTTGCTCAGGAACGCTGTGGTTATCACAGAAGTTTACATTGGTTTCAGCAGACCAACGGTTGCGGTCAATATGCAGCCATGTACCCATATTTCGATAACTTGTCGGGCGATATTCCTTGGGTAGAAGGAAATGTTGGTCAGGATTTTTTTCTATTTCGCTCTGCTACGGGTCAACACTCCTTGGTCGTGGCTATGCAAGTACAATTCCGAGTATTCAACACCTTTTCTCATCCTGTTTATACGCCCGGATATTTACCGGCGGGCTATTATTTGTACTTCAGAGGGAAGAATTATCTGCAAATAGGAGGTGGCCATATTTCGAACGGAGCCGAAGGAAACTTCTTGTTGCCCAATCAATTAGGTGTCGATTTTAAGTATGGGTCGTTCTGTACCAACTACATGTTCTGTAAAATTGGCTATCTTCACGAAACCGAGGCCGGAGATGTTCATCACCTTTCTGGAGGCTATCGTTTCGATGGAAATATATTATTGCCAATATTCTATACCGAAGAAATTTTTAAGAAGAGCTACGGACAACATCGCCTTGCTCTCGATTACGAGTGGTTGAGGCTTCCTATTACCAGTAAATTGCCATGGGTAAATAAAAACTTGAGCTGGTATCCCGGGTTCCGTCTTGAAGCCGGATATATTATGGGAAATTTGTCGGAATACCATAACTTTTTTAACGAAAATCTTTACCGTTTTTCAACTATGATGCGTGTAGCCTTTCATATGGGAACCAATCCGGTTATTGGACCTTTTGTGCAATATTACTACGGACGCGATTATTACAACATCAGATATGCCGAAAGGCTAAACGCCATTAGCGTGGGTGTAGGAATAAAAATTATGATGTAGTGTTAGTCGTTAAAACCTATCTATTTCGTTTATTTGCTCGGGAGTGAGTCGATTTTCATTTCCAATAATACGGTTCATGATGATTTGAAAGGCGAGGGCTTCGAATACTTCCATACGGTCGAAAGCTTCAAAAAGTGTTTTTCCGGTGCATAAGGCTCCGTGGTTTTTCATCAGAATAGCCGAATGGGTTACCGAGAGATCCGATACATCCTGTGCCAGTTTATCGGAACCCATTAAGCTGTAAGGGGCAACTGCAGGTTCTCTGAGAATGTAGCGCTGCTCGCCGGTAAAGTTGTTTGCCAAATCAATTTGACTCGCTGCCAGCACCGAAATGTACTTTGGGTGGGCATGAACCACTGCCTTAATCGCTGTATTTTTTTGGTAAATACTTATATGCATGCCGGTTTCCATACTGGGTTTCAGGTGTGGGGTAAGGTTTTCACCCGTAAGGCTTACCACACAAATGCATTCTTTTGTTATCAGGGCTTTGTCGGTTTGCGATGCTGTAATGTACACCAATCCGTTTTCGATAGCGCTGATGTTCCCTCCACTACAGGTGGTAAGTCCTTGTTGGTACAGCCGACGCATCATGCAGGCGACCTCGTCACGTATAGTATCTTGTATCATAAACCGGAGTATTGTTTTTTTAGTTCAGCCGCAGTAAATATTCCATCTTCTGTAATAAAACCACTGATAAGGTGATGTGGTGTAACATCGAAGGCCGGGTTCAATGCCCTGCTGCCCTGATTGGCTACCCTTACACGGGTAATATTTCCGTAATCATCGGGGCCTGTCTGGTACAGTACTTCATCTTCGTTTCGATTCTCTATTGCAATAGCCTCTCCATCGATGCAGGTGCTATCGTAGGTTGACGAAGGGGCAGCAATGTAGAATGGAATGCCATAGTATGCTGCAGCCACAGCCTTTTCGAGAGTTCCTATCTTGTTGGCGGTGTCGCCGTTTTGGGCAATGCGGTCGGCTCCCACAATGCAAATATCAATCATTTTTTTACTCATATAATGAGCCGATGCATTGTCGGGTATTATTTGGTGATTGATGCCCTGATGCAATAACTCCCAGGCAGTGAGTCTTGCTCCCTGACTGCGTGGGCGGGTTTCATCGACAAATACTTCAGGATTTTTTCCCGATTTTTGTGCTTCGTAAATAGGAGCCAATGCGCTTCCAAAATCGACCAAGGCCAGCCAGCCTGCATTACAATGAGTGAGTATTCTTGCATTGCTGCCAATCAACGTATTCCCGTGAACTCCTATTTGTTTTCCCTGATTGGCGCACTCATCGGCAATGTACCTAGCCATATCAACAGCGTGCTGGTGCGATATGTTGGCCGCCGCATATACTTTTTCGACCGCATAAAACAAATTTCGAGCAGTAGGCCTTGTTGCTTCAATCTTGATTTTTGCCGCAATAAGTTGACTGATGCGGTTTTCGTTAGCTTCATACGATGCCTGTGCCATAGCAAAAGCCGCCGCCGCTCCAATAGAACCGGCTCCTCGGGTTGTCATGTCAACAATGGCCATACATGTTTCGTGGCTAGTATTACAACATTTAATCTCGAAAATAAACGGTAGTTTATTTTGATCGATCATAAACACCTTGCTGTTTTCTATCCAAACAGCCCGGTAATCTTTTCCCTGAAATAGCATTGCAAGCGAGTTTAATCTTCTTTCTTTTCTTTTAGCATTACCGAGAATACAAATAATATTACTACCGTGGCTACAAAAACCACAAATAGCGAGCTAACCGATTTACGCACAATGTGTTCGAAATCGATAACTTCCCAAATTCCCAGTACGGCAATTACAGTAAGTAACAGTACCAGAATTACCAACAAGTATCCGGTAATTTTTTTTAGTGAAGGCATAAAATCTTGTTTTAGAGGTTTGTATTGCTAACTCAATTATTGTATTATTTATTGTAGAACATTTTGAAATCATCGTATTGCATCATGTTTTCAGGTGTGTCGGAATATACCAGTTGCTTGTTGCAAAACCAGATGTTATTTACAACGGGAATCAGCAGGTCGAGGTCGTGAGAACTGCTGATAACAATTTTATTGTGTTCCGATACAAGCCGTTGCAACATGGTGATTAGGTCTTTCTTTGAAGGGTAGTCGAGAAAGGCGGTGGGTTCATCCAGAATTATGATAGGAGTGTTTTGCGCCAATGCCCTGGCTATCATTGTTTTTTGTCGTTCCCCATCGGATATGGCATCTGTTTTTTTATCGGCAATATTTTCGATTTTCAAATCGCTGATTGCTTTTTCAATTAAAAATTTATCGTTGTTGTTTAATACATTCGTCCAGTTGGTATAGGGAGCACGGCCGGTAGCCACAACCTGAGCTACTTTGAAATTATTAATTGCAAAAGGTTTCGACGATACATATCCGATAAGTTTCGAGCGTTGCAGTGCCGTCATTGCATTGATACTTGCGCCCGAAATCTGTATATCGCCATCGAGGCATTCAATAAGACCCAACAAGGTTCGAAGCAGTGTGCTTTTTCCCGATCCGTTTCTGCCGGCCAGCAATATAAACGATGGTGCTTCAACGCGCAATGAAATATTGCATAATACCTTGTGTTTACCGTATCCCACCGATAAATAATGCGTTGCGATATGGTGTGCAACTGTCACGCTAAAAATAGTTTTTTTGGTTTTTTATTACTATGTACACAATAACAGGAATACCCGTAATGGCAGTAACCGAATTAATGGGAAGCACACCTGTTGAAGCAAAGGAATGAGATATGATATCGGCAACCATCATGAAAATGGCGCCGGTTATTACAACGCCGGCTATTAATACAAAATGGTTTTGCGTTTTAAATATCCATCGTGTAATGTGAGGTACAGCGATTCCGATGAAGCCAATAGGACCGCAAAACGCAGTTATGCTTCCGGCCAATACGCAGGTGATAACAAATACTGCTATGCGAAGACTGTGAACCTTAACACCCGAGACACGGGCGTAATCTTCGCCTAGCAAAAACAGGTTGAGGGGCTTGCATAAATATATGGTGCCCATTATCAAAGGAATGCATATAACAATCAATATCGAAAGATTATTGAACGACAAAGCAGTAAGGCTTCCCATTCCCCATATCACGAACGATTTCACACTGAAACTGTCGGCAAAGTATTGAAGCAAATTTACCACTGCACTTATCACCGCAGCCAAGAGTATCCCTAGAATCAACACCGTAATATTATCTCGCATTTTCAACGAAGCGGCTATTATTATCATCATAACCAATCCTGCACCGGCCGCAGCAGCAAGCACTACCATAAGCCCTCCGCCTGTTTGAAATGCATTCATCCCGAAAAACGAAGCACCCAAAACCAGCAGGGCTACACCCAATCCGGCTCCCGAACTTATCCCCAATACATAGGGACCGGCTAATGGATTTCTGAAAATAGTCTGCATCAATAGTCCCGAAACCGAAAGTGAAGCACCTGCAATTATTGCAGTCAAAACACGTGTTAGTCGGAATTCTCTGATAAGGATAGCGGGGACTTCGCTATTTTCGTTTCCTGTTAGGTATAAAAACAAATCGTGAAGACTTATTTGGGTTGCCCCTGTAGTAAAATCGAGCAGAAACAAACCAATGGCTGCGGCCAACAGTACTGCAAATACTACAATTTGTCGCAGATGCTGATTCATGCTCAAAGTAACTAAAGTTTTTTGTAATAAAAAAGACTGTCGTCGGGGCAATCGTTTTGGTGGAATATCATTATCAAATCATTCAGAATTTTATCGGGATGAATAAGTCCCGATTCCCAGAAATCGTTTCCACCATTTTCATTAATTCTTTTATTGTTGTTGTAAATGCCGGCAGAATGAAGCGGTTCGAATTTGTTGAAGCGTGAATCGCTTTGCAGTATTTCGCGTTTCGAATGAATATTGTTCAGATTAATCCAGACCTTTGCATTTCCGGCTTTATCGAATAATTCTTCCATGCTTAGAGGAATGCTTTCTCTTTGTGAATTATTGTCGAATAGATATTTCCCTCCAGCATCGGCAATAGCATGAGCCATATACGAGTCGCCACCCGGTACATACCACACGCCTTGCCAGGGTAAACCCGAAATTACCAGAGGTTGCGTGTTGTAAAGTTCTGAAGCATTATCCGACAAATTGTTGTAACAATTTGTTATGCTGTCGTAAGTTTTGCTGGCCATGTCAAGGCAATCGTAGAAGCAGGCAAAAAATTTCAACCATTCTGTTCGCCCCAGCAATTGGTTTTCGAGGTACTCTCCAATCCAGACTACCGGTATACCTGCCTGTTCAATTTTCTGAAAATTACCAAGCGAACGGTTGTCGATACCATACGCAAATACAATATCGGGCTTTAGGCTTATTATCAATTCCTGATTGAGAGAGTTGTCGTAGCCCAGCTCTTTTATTACATTCTGCTGATAAAGCAACTGTAAATTATAGTTGTAAATATGATTGCCACCTGAAACTCCACTGATACTGCTTTCTTGACCCAGTGCCGATAAAAACGCCACATGTGTGGTAGAACAGCAAATAACATTTTTCACCGGAATCGAAATAGTATTGGCTTGGTGTTGGCTGTTCCTCGATAAATTGTATTCGAAACTGTTGTTTTTTGAGTATTGAGAAGGATTCAGTACCCGTAGCCGGTACCCATTGTCGGTAGGGTATATTTCGAAACCACGTGCCGCATAATTTGTCAAGGCTTCAATACTATGGGTATCGGTATTTGATTGTTTACACGAAACAAATGCCAGAGTACAAAGAACAGCAATAAAAAGAATGCTATGGCTTGAGAGCCTCATGAGAATAATGTATGAAACTGCACCGCCGTTTACTTCATTACAGAAATGCGACGTGTTATGGTTTTTCCATCAACAACAATGCTAACCAAATACATCCCTTCGGCATAATTGCCTATGTTAAGGTTATATTCTCCGTTAACCTGATAGATCGGTATTTCATTCATAATGCTGCCCAGAATATTGCGAACAACAATGTTTACATCTTTACCGTTGAATTCGTCGCCAAAGCCAATGGTTAAAACATCGCGTGCGGGATTTGGATAAATATTCAGATTAGCATCAAATATCATATCTGCAATATCTACCAAACATCCAATGGGTTTGATAGCAGTAGAGGTTGCAAATCCAAACACCTCAACAGTCGATTTCCATGTATTCACGTCGAGCACTTGCATGGTGTTGTACGACTCAACAGGTCCGCGCGAATTGGCAACACTCACAACAAATAAATCGTCGGAATAGCCATCGTTGTTTTCATCGGGATAGTTCAGCCTGAATCCTGCATAGAACGGGCCATCGATATCGACCGGCGGATCGAAAACAATTACATTGTTGTAGTTGGCCTGCAGGTTACGAATATACACCTTGGTTTCGCCGAGTACTTCACCAATGGTGTCGTTGGAACCGTCCCAAATCATGAACCGTACATAAGAGTTATAAGAACCATACACAGCTTTTTCAACCGGTACTATCAGCGATTTCACCTGACTGAAGGTGTAGTCGGAGTATTTATCGGCGTAAGCCCTGATACGCTTCCCGTTATGCCCGGCAATAAAACCCCAGTATAAATTAGGGATTATAGATCCGATGCCTTCGTTGGGGCGCAGGTTACTTAAGGTGTCGCAATATAAGTTTACCTGTCCGGAGAATACATAAATGTAATCATCTTTGGTAAGCATGTGGCTGCCACATGCATTATTTACTGCCAGAGTAACGTCGTATATTCCTGGAACAGAATACAGCACACCCCCTGTGATACTACCTTCGGTTGCTGTGGCAGGGTTCCCGCCCTGAAATATCCAGTTCCAGTATTGTGGCAGGTTTGTCGATTCATCCTGGAAATACACGCGCTGGCCTTGGGTTATCAATCGGGGAGTAGCTCTAAAACGTGCTTCGGGAGCATCGGTGCAGGGATCGGTTGCACTCACCACAATGTAATTTTCGCGACAAAGGGTGTCGACTCCAAGATTATTCCTTACAATAAGGCAGATATCGTATATTCCCGGAGCTTCAAAAACAATACCTTGTGGATTTTGTGTATTCGAGGTTGCGGGGTCGCCACCCTGAAATGTCCATTCCCACTGATATGGATGTCCGAGACTCAAATCGATAAAATTGACCGCATCTCCGGGTTGAATTACAGTATAGTTTGCTACAAAATTGGCCGTGGGAGGCTCAACAGCGGCCGGTATTACTTTTACATAATCAATTTTCTTTTCAATGTCCTGCACATTTGCCATGTTTCTTGCTCTGAGCTCAACATCATAGGTGCCTACTTGATTATACATAATGGGTTCGGGTGCTGAATCGTTTGAAACCCCCGGAATACCGCCTTCAAATGTCCAGGCAAAGGCATTGAATGGTCCATTTTGAGAGAGATTGGTGAAATGAACCACGCCACCTACCGGAATAATGAGCGGTGAACCCGAGAATTCGGCAATGGGTTGCAACGGATTCACATTCACAGTAATACAACCAACACAGTTTTCGGTATCGGTATCAGTGGCATTTTCTACTGTGAGGCTTACATTATAAGTGCCGGCTGTGTTATAACAAATATTTACAGGGTTCTGATCACCTGAATTTGGTGTTTGTGCTCCCTGAAATGTCCATTGCCACGAGGTGGGATTTCCTGTGCTCTGATCTTGGAAGTTGATGCATTCACCCTCGAAGATAGTATACGATGAAGCAGCGAAAGCCGCATTCAAGCCCGAAGCCGTCCCTGTAACTACAATATAACCGGCTTTCACTTCGGTGTCGTTGTCGGTGCCATCGCTAACGGTTAGTGTTACACTGTATGTTCCTGCAGTGGGGTAATTCACTGTTGGATTTTGATTGGTAGATGTTCCGGGAGTTCCGCTCTCGAAAGTCCACTGCCACGAGGTGGGGCTGCCTGTCGATTGGTCGGTGAAGGCAACAGTTCCTCCTGCAGTTACAGTGGTTGGGTTGGCTATAAACTGAGCATTTACCCCTGAGGCTGTGCTGTTTGGTGCGCGCCCGGGTGCTGTTGTGGCTCCTGTATTGGCCGGGTCGAGCCATGGTTCCAATTTACGATTGTCGGCGGTTCCATTCGATTCCCAATGATAGTCAAACTTTCCGTACATGTCCCAACGTTGTGAAACGGGGCATCCACAATAGGAAGCGCCACCGGTAAGGGTGCCAACTATCTGCTTATTATTGTTAAAAATGGGAGAACCCGATGAACCTCCTTCGGTAACTCCGGTATTGGTTGCGGTTGATACCCAGTCAACGCGCCAATGGGCGTTAGCGGGGTTGCTGCCCGAATAGGTAGCACTTTGTAAGGCTGAGGAGTAGGTCGATATTTTTTTGATATCTCCCGAAGGATGATGAATACTCACTCCACTGGGGCTGGCTGTGGTGGAACGATCCCATCCGTTATAGTATGCATTAATGGTAGCGAGTTCGTCTTCGGTACAATTCAACTCAAGAAGTAGAAAATCGGAACCGGTGTTTTCATCACCACGAGCCCGCATTACAGCACCGGTAATAGTATTGTATGCAGGGGCAGTGCCTGGGTTAGAGCACCCGGAAGCTTCAAAGTTAAAGTAAAACTGCCATTGGTTTATGTTCCCTGAGGTACCACCACAATGGTCGGCCGAAAGAAAATATGGAGTGCCATCGTTGGCTGTGTTATTTACCAGCGAACCGGTGCACAATCCACCCATCATAAACATAACTGCAACACCTTTTTTCTCGTTTTGCCAGTTGGCCCCCTCGGGGCAATTTACGTTTACCTCGCATGAACCAGAACTTCCAAAGTCGGGAGGCTTGATATCGCGATAGCGACCAACCAAGCCCTCTACATCACGGTAAATATAGCACACATCACCTATTTCAATTGTGGGTGTTTCGGCTTCAGGCATTACAATTAACTCAATGTAACTTACTTCTCCTTCGATGATTGACGTAGAAAAAGTGTTGCCAAAACGAGGATTGTTCCTGTTATCGAACGATCCAATTACGTGCTTTCGATTTTCGTTATACACAAACATCTGAACCCCTTCGGGTAGATAGAAATGGTCGTAGTACAATGCCAGAGCTTTGGCTCCGGGTACACTGATTTTTAGGCGCCATACTCTTACACCATTGTCAAGAATGTCCCATGTTCCCGAATTTTCGATGCTTGCGTTTACATCAAGCATTCGACCAATCATATAGATATCACCATTCTTTTGAAAGGCAGCATCTTCACTGTGTATTACATCCATATCGGGTTGCCCCAGTTGAATATAATCAATGGTTGTACTCAGTTTATCGCCATGTTTAAAACTTAATGGTTCGCCTCCTCGGCCAATTTGAGCAAATAAACCACTAACATGAATAATTAGAGTAAGTGCTAAAATGCTGGTAGTCAATCTTTTCATAGTAAAAGTGTTATTGAATATCTTGCGTTACTATTAACCTGCAATTTATAAAAATTATCGATTTGCCAAGTAAAATTATTATTTTTTTCATTTTTTAAAAGCAGACCGTGTATTCGTCATTCGGTTTTGGTTTATTAGACACTCAAAATGTCGATTGGTTGTCTGTGAAATTGTTGATAATGAATGAAGAATGAAAAAAAACAAAAAAAAAACAAAAAATCACACTCAAGTTGTTTTTTTTAAAATCTAAAAATTATCTTTGCAGTCCCAAATTCAGGGGTTTGTTCTTTTAAAAACCACGACTGATTAGCTCAGCAGGTAGAGCATCTGCCTTTTAAGCAGAGGGTCCGGAGTTCGAGTCTCCGATCAGTCACGAATACAAATTAACCGGTTATGTGCCGGTTTTTTTATGTTTTATCATTTCGGCCCTCTATCGTTTTACTTATTTTTTATTTCTTTGCTTACAAATTATTTGTACGATGAAAAGAATAATCAGCATTTCGTTATTATTAATCCCGAGCATTATTTTCTCGCAGGAAACCGAAACCGGTTGGAAACGCGGAGGAGTGTTTAACCTGAGTTTTTCGCAATTAACATTGCACAACTGGGTAGCCGGTGGGCAAAATTCTATTACGGGAACTTCGTTTCTGAATGTGTTTGCCAATTACAAAGGAAATTCATTCACATGGGACAATACGCTTGATGTGGGCTACGGATTGGTGAAACAGGGAAAAGCCGAATTTATGAAAAGTGATGATAAGTTCGAGGTTTCGTCGAAGTACGGACAATATGCTTTTAAGAATTGGTACTACAGTGGATTGATGAGTTTTAAAACCCAGTTTGCTCCCGGTTATCGTAACCCGGGCGATACCGTGATGATTTCAGGATTTTTAAGTCCGGCTACTATTAATGTTGCATTGGGGATGGACTTTAAGCCCAACGATAATTTTTCGCTGTTTATTTCTCCATGCACAGGGAAGGCAACGATTGTAAAAAATGAATACTTGTATATGTCGGGGGCTTACGGCGTTGAACCGGGAAAAATGTTCCGACCCGAATTCGGTGGTTATCTGAAAGTACTGTATAAAGCAAACATCGTGACGAATGTGTCGTTTCACACTAAATTAGACCTGTTCTCAAACTATCTCGATAAACCTCAGAATATCGATGTAAATTGGGAAAACCTCTTAGCTCTCAAAGTAAACGATTATCTGAGTGCAACTGTTCAGTTTCACTTGGTTTACGACGACGACATTCATATTGGGATTGACACCGACGACGATGGACAACCCAATAAATACGGGCCTCGTGTACAACTGAAAGAAATGTTTGGCGCCGGCTTGATGGTGAAATTCTAAAAAAAAGGCTGCGACTGTTTCCGGACACCGAGCGATGTATCGAGCGAGTCGAGATATGTTCGACGATAGGAGAACGTACCGAAACGGACACCGAGTGTTCGACGATAGGAGAACGTATCGAGGTGTCCGGTGAATTACAATGTTCCAGAGAAATGTTATACTACGGTCTTCTCGATACAATTTTCTCCCTTAGGGTCGAAAACCACACCTCGATTTCACTCGGTGCACCGCTCGAAGTCCGATTGCCTCCGGACACCGAGCGATGTATCGAGCGTGTCGAGATATGTTCGACGTAGGAGAACGTACCGAGGTGCCCGGTGAG
>Ga0334884_1000564_pt1 | contig 66689 bp, 45 predicted proteins | sample GraSluR1_MG_7_FD_207215 | JGI IMG/M metagenome (GOLD analysis project Ga0334884, IMG submission 207215) | Sludge microbial communities from methane-producing bioreactor in Wageningen University, Netherlands - Granular Sludge_12_05 R1 | ecosystem: Engineered > Bioreactor > Anaerobic >... | reverse complement strand
CAAGACCACAGCCTACCTTTACAACCTGAGGAAATTTTATCTCTGTCATAGCAATTAAGTTTGCTACGAAGGTAAATATTCATCGCGGTTGGTGTGCTTATTTTTATTCGCTCATGGATATTTCATACTATAACTTTGTAATTAATTGAAACAAAACACAAATGTAAATATTTTGCTAAATACACGATTTAATATTTTGTTAAACCGATTTAAGTTTTGGCCTGCTCGTAAATTTAGATAAAGACAGTAGTGGGCTGTTTCGCTACTCAGGGTGACAAATACGATTACCGCTTCGCTGCTCAGAATACAGAAGTAAGAATACAGAATACAGAAGGGGCTTTTCGTTGGGCGATAGAAAACTGCTGCTCCAAAAGAGTATTAAAATTCAAGTAGGAACAGAATGTTGTTCGATTGCCAGCCAACCCTACTGTATTCTGTCTCCTGTATTCTGTATTCGCTAATAAAATTTAAACAAGCAACAGCAAAATATTGTTATCGTAGAAAAACATTACTTTGGCATTTAAAGAAGTATTATCGGAATGGTACGAAAACCACAAGCGCAGCCTCCCTTGGCGCGAAACCCGCGACGCCTACCTCATTTGGCTGTCGGAAATTGTTCTTCAGCAAACCCGTGTAAATCAGGGTTTAGGTTATTACGAGAGGCTCCGTACGGCTTACCCCGATGTGTTTAGCCTAGCGAATGCCCATAGCGACGATGTATTCAAACTGTGGGAAGGATTGGGTTATTACAATCGTGCCGCCATGATGCTTGAAACAGCACGTATGGTTGTGGACAACTATGCTGGTGTTTTTCCCCGAGAAACAAGCAAGCTTACTGCATTGAAAGGCATTGGCGAATATACGGCGGCTGCCATTGCATCGTTTGCCTACAACGAAGCTGTGATGTGTGTAGATGGAAATGTAAAACGGTTTATTTCGCGGTATTTCGGCATCGACGCGCTGTATGGGTCACGCAGTTTTGAATCGGAAATAAAACTTTCGCTTTCAAAAGTATTCGACACCAACAGGCCTGCATTGTTCAACCAGGCCATTATGGAATTTGGCGCACTGCAATGCAAACCCAAACCCGATTGCCTCAGCTGCCCGTTTGCAGCACAATGCAGTGCACACCAACAGGGCAAAGAACAGCTGCTTCCTGTAAAAACCGCGAAAAAACCTGTAAATACAAGGTTTTTCAACTATATTGTTTTACTCACCCACAATAGGCAAACTCTTATTAAAAAACGACTTGGCAACAATATATGGAAGAACCTGTTCGAATTCCCGATGCACGAAACACTTTCACCGGGCTCGAAAACCATTCCCTGGCCCAACGAATTTGGCAGTTTTTTCCAAAACCTGCAAAGCACATTTATTTTCGAAGCGGCCATTCATAAGCTTACACATCAACATATTGCCGCAAAGTTTTATTTGATACATCTGCATGAGATGCCGGCACATGCTATTCCGGCTGGCTTTCTCAGCGTTGAGTTCGACCGGTTGCACGAATACGCCATGCCGCGCATCATTACCAAAAATATCCCGTTGGTTTTACAGCGCGAATCACAAACAAGACCTACTCACAAAGAGGGATAGAATTTTGAAAAATTTAATAAACCAGCCACTCGTAATAATACTTAAATCCGTAACCGTTCATGTGAAAAATTATAGCTTTTTCGTCGCCATTTTTACTGCCTTTCGTAATTTTAGGAGCTTTTAGTGTACCTTCGTATGCATCGAGGTGGGTTTTGCCCTCGCCGGTGGCAAAATTAATTTTTCCGGCTGTTGCTCCACCCGGTTTTATGTCTTTCATATCGAATGAAATCGAAAACTGAGATATGCCCCAATTTGACTCTATTTTACGGTTAATCGCTATTGAAGGCAGCTCGGTGTCGGAAAAATAGCTTGGAGGATCGGTCCAGGTAGTTATTGCCTTGCCACCGGCAATTGTTTTTCCGTTTTTATCGATACGTGTTACTGCAATAGTAAAATTGTTTTTATCTCCGGTTCCCGTATTTACTTCGGTGTATGGGTCGCCATTGGCAAATCTCCCTGTTTTTGTGCCGTCGGCACTACTAAGCACATATTCCCAACGCGTGAAATACCAACCGGTTTTATTTCCCATTACAGGAGTAATATCCTCACGAACATCGTCTGAATTTGATTTCACTAAATCGGGATGCCATTTGTAGGTATAAACGGCTTTAAATCCACCGCCCATATTTACGGTTAGCGTTTTTTCTTCATCAAGCTTATATCCTTTTTCGATGCCTTTCGATGAAATCAGGTCGGAGCTGAAATCTGCTTTAAAGTACTCTTCTCCGGCTTTGTTTTTTAGCTTAATTCCATAAATACCCTGATTGAAAACAGCCGATTGCTGCTCGGGCATCCAGGTTTTGTTTGTAATTGTTTTCAGCGAATAGGTCATTTTCATATTTTCTCCCGGAAATAACTCGGTTTGCGGATCGGTCCATTTCACATTGTATGTAACTCCGGCAAGCAGCTTTCGCGAGCTTTTATCGTAGCGATTAACATAAATGGTAATGTCGCCTTTTGCCCCCTCGAATTTGATAACATCTTCCATGTAATCGGTTGATCCGGCCAAAACCCTGTCCTTGGTGCTGGTTCCGTCGATAAAACTGTAGTTCACCAATTTCCATCCGCCTTTTGCCGATTCGGTTTGTGCGCAAACAACAACACCCCACACCAATAGTGCAGCAAATACAATAACTCTATTCATATCTTTTGTTTTTTATTAATAATTCAAAGATACAAAAATACTGCCGCTATTGAGAATGTCTTTATTACGAATATCTCGCCTATGGAATAAGTATGACAAGTGTTTTTTTATCACTGTAGCATTAAATCAACACACATGAAGATAGAAAGAACTAGCCAGATGTTTACAATGCTTAGCATAAGCTTATAACATGCTAATAATACATCTATATTGCATCATGCATATCTTGCTTTGATAAGTTCGAAAGAAAGGATGAGCTTGCTACAACTACCATGATACATCTTACGCATCGATATCGACGGAAAAAGGTGTGCCACAAATTTTACAATAATTTGCGTTGTCGTCGTTATCGGCATTTTTGCATTTGCAACACACAATGCTCTTTCGGCGTTTCATTTTCGATACTTCTGCCGAAATAATACCGGTAGGCACGGCTATAATTGCGTAACCCAATATCATGGTAAAAGATGCAACAAACTTACCGAGACCTGTTGATGGAGTTATATCACCAAAGCCTACCGTAGTAACGGTTACTACAGCCCAATACACCCCTTCGGGAATGCTGGTAAAGCCATGCTCGGGCCCTTCAATCAAGAACATTATGGTTCCAATAATGGTAATAATCATTACTACACTAAACAGAAACACAGCTAATTTCTGACGGTTTGCGCGAAGTGCATGAAGCAGATAGTTGCCCTGACTGGTATAGTTGGTGAGTTTAAGAACACGGAATAAACGCAGCAAGCGAAGTGTCCTGATAACAGCCAACAAATGCGCGCCGGGAAATATTAAACCCAAAAATGTGGGAATTATCGATAAGAAGTCAATAACACCATAAAAGCCAAAAATATATTTGCGTGGTTTTTGACTCGACCATATACGTAACCCATATTCTACAGTAAAAAGGGCTGTTACAATCCATTCGAGTGTGTGAAATACATCGTAATATTTGTCGCCGATACCAGGCACTGTTTCGAGCATTACAGCGGTTACATTGAAACAGATTAGTATCAGTAAAATTATGTCGAACAGCTTACCGGCAAACGTATCAGTTCCAAAAATTACTGTAAATGTTTTTTTTACGAAGCGATGTCATTGTACAAAATTGAGAGGGTAAAAATAAAATAAAACAATGATATTCTCGTTTTTTGCCCCAACAAACCAATGATTATTAATTTCGTACATTATGTTAACAAAAGAATGATTTTGCGTTATTTTATTTTAAACTTTAATAAAAACGCATTAAATTACACGCTGTAATTACTTCGATGGCTTATCGTTACCATATTGGTTGATTACGTTGAAATGATACACAGCAACGATAGTGAGATCGCATTTTATTGTTTAAATTAAAATAGAAACCATGAAAACAAGTATTTTGTTTACAGCACTTTTTTTTATTTCAGTTGGTCTTTGTGCACAGCAAGTTATTTCGAGCGGAGGCGGATCGGCTTCTCAGCAAAACATTCAAATGAGTTACACCATAGGTGAGCCTGTTACCGAAACTTTTGTTGCCGGTGAAAAAGTTCTCACACAGGGATTTCATCAAACCCGCTTGGTGGTTACTTCAATTGAAACAGTTGAATATTTGCCGTTTTCTATTGCTGTTTTTCCCAATCCCACTCATAATACACTTAATATTAGGCTGAGTAACGAACCAAATTCGATGCTTAGTTATACCATTTTCGATGTAAACGGAAAACAAATTTTCTGTACCGAAAGCGACAGGGTTGAGAATTCATTCGATGTTACAGGCTTTGCCCCCGGTATGTATCTTTTACAAATAGCCGTTGGCAAAGAGTATATTTCTTCATATAGGATTGTGAAACAGTAACAATAATACCAAATACTATAACCATGAAAAAAACAATTACATTTATTTCAGGAGTATTCATAGCAACAATTATGCTAGCCCAGTCGCCTTCATTGTTTAAGTATCAATCGGTTGTGCGAGATGCCGAAGGACATGTTTTGGCTGCACAGGAACTAAGTGTTCGTGTGAGTATAATAGGTGAAGAAATAGCCGGTCCGGTGGTTTGCCAGGAAGTATTCAATGCCGAAACCAACGAATTCGGATTGATAATGTTGAACATCGGCAGCGAAAACCCCGAAGACTTTGCCGCTATCGATTGGTCGGAGGGTCCATATTTCATTCAAGTAGAAATAGACATGGGTGAAGGATATATCAACATGGGTACAACTCAATTGCTTAGTGTTCCCTATGCCCTGTTTGCCGAAAAATCGGGCAATATTGAAAGCGACCCGCTATTCACGGCATGGGACATGGACTACAACGATTTGATTAACCAGCCTGCTATTCCCACAGTACCCGAAAATGTAAGCGATTTTAACAACGACGCCGGATATATAACCGATTATGAAGAAACCGACCCAATTTTTTCGGCATGGGACAAAGACTACGAAGATTTAATCAACCAGCCGGTTATTCCAACAATACCCGAAAATGTAAGCGATTTCGCAAACGACGCAGGCTACCTTACCGGCTATGAAGAGAGCGACCCGCTGTGGCTTGCAAGTGCATCGTATTCGATAGCATTGGCCGACATTAGCAATTGGAATAGTGCTTACGGATGGGGTAATCACGACGGTTTGTATCGTCCGGTTTCTTGGGTACCGGCCTGGGCAGATGTAACAAGTAAACCAACTACCATTTCGGGCTATGGAATTACCGATGCTATGAGCACAAGCCATGCTGCCAATGGTATTACCTCGACCAATATCACCAATTGGAACTCAGCTTACGGATGGGGTAATCACGCCGGTTTATATCGTCCGGTTGCATGGGTACCGGCATGGACAGATATAACAGGAAAACCAACAACTATTTCAGGCTATGGCATTACCGATGCTATGAGCACAAGCCATGCTGCCAATGGTATTACCTCGACCAATATCACCAATTGGAACTCAGCTTACGGATGGGGTAATCACGCCGGTTTATATCGTCCGGTTTCTTGGGTACCGGCATGGACAGATATAACAGGAAAACCAACAACCATTTCAGGCTATGGCATTACCGATGCAATGAGCACCAGTCATGCTGCCAATGGAATTACCTCGACAAATATTACCAACTGGAACTCGGCTTACGGATGGGGTAATCATGCCGGTTTATATCGTCCGGTTGCTTGGGTACCGGCCTGGGCAGATGTAACAAGTAAACCAACTACTATTTCGGGCTATGGAATTACCGATGCAATGAGCACCAGTCATGTTGCCAATGGAATTACCTCAACAAATATTACCAACTGGAACTCGGCTTACGGATGGGGTAATCATGCCAGCGCCAATTATCTGGCCAAGTCGGGAGGAACAATGACCGGCAACCTTGCAGCATCGGGAAATACCAATATATCGGGATTTAATGCTACCCTAGCAACAAGTACAGCCACAAGCTATACGTTGTCGGCAAACGATAACGGTAAAGTAATTACTCTGAACAATGCCGCGGCTATTACCCTAACTATACCATCGGGTTTACCCACGGGTTTTAACTGTCTGATTGTGCAAACAGGTGCAGGAAAGATAACACTTACTGCCTCGGGCACGACCATTCAGAACCGCCAGAGTTTTACAAAAACAGCCGGGCAATATGCCATTGCAACTCTTGTGCACATTGGCTCGAACGTATTTATTTCTTCGGGCGATATGGAGTAGCAGCAATGAATCGAATTGTTACAATTGTTGCAGCAGTTTTGCTTGTAAATAATCTGATTGCTCAGGTTGTTACGTTTCCACCATATTTCGGGGCTCAAGGCAAACATTATAAAAATTGTGGTATCGTAAGCGATCAAGAAGGCAATACATATAGAACTGTTGTAATTGGCAATCAGTGCTGGATGGCCGAAAACCTAAGGTATTTACCCTCGGTTGTGGCATATGGAACAGGGGCGAACGATATTCCTTATTATTATGTACATGGCTATAGTGGCACCGATGTTGATGAGGCAAAAGCCACTGAAAACTACAACAGCTTTGGAGCATTATATAACTGGCCGGCAGCTATGATCAGTTGCCCTGTAGGCTGGCATTTACCCGACGATGACGAAGTTAAACAATTAGAGATGTTCCTTGGTATGGCAGAAGTTGGAGCTAATGGAGTTGGTTGGCGGGGAACGAATCAGGGAGCGGCACTTAAAGATTGGGGCACTGAATTATGGCTAAGCCCGAATATTGCAACCAATAGCACCGGATTTTCTGCTATTCCCGGTGGGAATAGTGCAAATATGCAATTATATACCCATTGTATTTTATGGACCGCTACCGAAAACACAACAACAAGCGCTTACATGAGAACTTTAATTTACTCCGAAGCTAGTGTACATCGATTTTATAATGGAAAAAGTTTGGGTTATTCTGTGCGTTGCGTAAAAGACTGAAAATATGAAAAAACGCCTTATCATATTATTATATCCCATTTTTGTATCATTCGCAATTTCACAAACAGTAACACTCCCTTCATACTACGGAGTGCATACTTTAAGTTATAAGAATTGTGGCACAGTTACCGATGCCGATGGAAATCTTTATCAAACTATCATCATAGGTGACCAATGTTGGTTGCGTTCAAACCTACGTTATTTGCCTTCGGTTGATATGCCTGCAACAGAATCAATAACAGAACCATATTATTATGTTTATAATTATTATGGAACAAATGTTGAAGAAGCTAAGGCTAATACAAATTACAGTACTTATGGAGTTCTTTATAATTGGGTGGCTGCAATAACAGCCTGCCCTGCAGGGTGGCATTTACCCAATAATACTGAATGGACAGAATTAGCTAACTACTTAGGAGGCGCAAGTTTGGCCGGAGGGAAGCTTAAGGAAGCAGGGATATCTCACTGGATAAGTCCAAACACAGAAGCAACGAATGAAACCGGTTTTACTGCCCATCCTGGAGGTGATCGTCAAATCAGCGGAAATTTTAGTAATATCAAATATTTTAATAAGTGTTGGAGCAGTATAGAAATCGATGCTTATGGAAGTAATAGCTGGAACATGCATTATAACAACGGGGCACTTAGTACAGAATATCAGAATAAATCGCGCGGTTTCTCGGTTCGCTGCATAAAGGATTAAGCCTATGCATAAAACACTTCTCATATTTTGCTTCCAAATTGCCTCATTTGTATTGGTGGCTCAAACAGTAGTTCTACCTCCATACTTTGGCGTTGCAAGTTCCGATTTCAAATGCGGCACAAGCAAAGTGGTTGACAGCGAAGGCAATTCGTACGCTACGGTACAAATTGGCGACCAGTGTTGGATGGCAGAGAACCTAAGGTATTTACCAAACGTAGTGGGACCTGATGTGAAATCAACATCAGAACCATGTTATTATGTTCATGGCTACGGGGGAACCGATGTAAACGAAGCCAAACAACAAGAAACCTATTTGCTATACGGTGTGCTTTACAACTGGCCTGCTGCTTCAATTAGTTGCCCTGTGGGCTGGCATTTGCCAAGCGACGACGAGTTAAAAGAATTGGAAATAAGCATCGGCATGCCAATGTCTCAGATTAATTTAACCGGTTGGCGTGGAACAAACCAAGGCAGCATCCTTGCGGGTAATGCCGATTTGTGGAATGCGGGTCTTCTGAAAATGAATGCTATGTTTGGAACCTCCGGATTTGATGCTATTCCTGCTGGTTTTTACAATGCATATTCTGATAATTTTTATTTTGTTGGGTATAACTCAGTTATTGTGAGCAGTACTGTATATAATGAAACAGAAAACAAAGTATTCTATCGAGAACTGGGTTCCGATAGAGCAACACTGGGGCGACACAATTCCCTTATAAAATCGCACGGTGTTCCTGTAAGATGTATAAAAGATTAAAAATGAAAGAAACACTATTTATTATACTGCTATTATTAATTATTGAAGCCATTTCGGCTCAAATTGTTTTACCTTCATATCAGGGAGTGCACAACACTACCGAAATGGAATGCCCCGAAACGGTTACCGATATCGAGGGCAACACCTATGATGTTGTAAAAATAGGCAATCATTGCTGGATGGCTCAAAACATGCGTTACTTGCCCAGCGTAGTTGATCATAATACAGGTTCGTATACTATTCCGTATTATTATGTTTACGGTTACAATGGCAACAATGTAAGTGAAGCAAAAGCTACAGTATATTACGACATATACGGTGTGCTTTACAACTGGCCGGCTGCCATGAATGGTTCGGCAAGCAGTAGTTCAAATCCAAGTGGAGTTTAGGGTGTCTGCCCAACAGGCTGGCATTTGCCAAGCGTTGCCGAATGGACACAATTAACAATTTTTTTAGGAGGAGTCGTTTCGGCCGGAGGCAAACTTAAAGAAACCGGAACAGAACACTGGAACAGCCCAAATACCGGAGCAACTAACGAAACCGGTTTTACAGCCCGTCCGGGCAGCTCCCGCAACAATATTGGAGCAACTTTCGATCCTGGAGTCTATGGCTATTGGTGGACTTCAACCGAAAACTCAACCGAAAACGCTTGGTATCAATCTATGTCTTTCAACAGCACTACTGTTTCGGGATATCACTATTTTAAGGAATTAGGAAAATATATACGTTGCATAAAAGATTAAATCATGAGAATTGCTTTCATATTACTTTGTTGCACAATTGCTTCTTGGGTTTATGCGCAAACAATAGTACTGACACCCTACCAGGGAGCTCTGTATGTTACACCCGACAGTTGCGGCAACTACACGGTTAGCGATTATGAGGGCAATGTATATATATAATACAGTGAAAATAGGCAACCAATGCTGGCTGCAACAAAACCTGAAAAGCACCAAGTACAACGATGGCGAAAACATACCGCATAAGCCGCTGCCTTACGACTGGACATATTACAACACTCCCGGTTATTGCTGGTACAACAACAATCAGGCTATTGGTAACGTGTATGGTGCGTTGTACAATTTTTACGCGGTTGAAACCGGAAAGCTTTGCCCTATTGGCTGGCATGTGGCAAGCGATGCCGAGTGGCAAAGCCTCGAATTGTTTTTGGGCATCGACGACACAAATACCTACGGGTGGAGAGGAACCGATGCAGGCGGGAAGCTGAAGGAAACCGGCACCGCACATTGGAATACCCCGAATACCGGAGCCGATAATAGCACATTTTTCACAGCACTGGGTGGTGGAAGACGCGATATGGATTACACTTTTGAAACAGCGCCCTTCGGCGAACTGAAGCAATATGGCAGTTTCTGGACTTCGACTGTTGCTGTTGGTTTTTCATACTTTCGAAAGCTAGGCTACGATAACTCCGGCATTATGAGAGCACAGCAAGACATGCATAGCGGAAGCAGCGTGCGCTGCATCAGAGACTAAAGCATCAACAGGCAAGCATACACTTAAAATAAAATACAGAACAGGTTAATCGAGTATGCTTACCCAGCCAAACGGATCATCGATATCGCCAAACTGAATACCTACAAGGGTTTCGTACAAACGTGTTGAAACAGGACCGGCCTTGCCATCTTTGCAATATTGGTAAACATGCCCTGAATCGAGGTCTTTAATTTCGCCAATGGGGGCAATTATAGCCGCTGTGCCACAAGCACCCACTTCCTCGAAACTGCTGAGTTCGTCTTCGGCCACCGGACGGCGTTCGGTTTTGAAGCCAAGGTGCTGCGCCAATTCTAACAGACTCTTGTTGGTGATAGATGGAAGAATTGAAGTACTCTCGGGTGTGATATATGTATTGTCTTTAATAGCAAAGAAGTTGGCGGCACCAATTTCGTCGATATATTTTTTCTCTTTTGCATCGAGATACATAGGTGCTCCGTAACCGGCTTTATGCACTCGCTCTACGCCACGCAAACTGGCAGCATAGTTACCTCCGACTTTCAATGTTCCGGTACCCAGAGGTGCTGCGCGGTCGGTATCGCGAACAATGGCTATTTTTATGGGGTTAAAACCGCCTTTAAAATAGGGCCCCACCGGTGTAACAAAAATAATAAAGGTATATTCGTCGGAGGGATTTACGCCTACCTTAGGGCCGCTGCCAAACAAAAACGGCCTGATATAGAGCGATGCTCCCGAACCATGCGGGGGAACAAACTCCCGGTTTTTTAGCACCACGGTTTTCACCATTTCGTAAAACAAATCTTTGGGTACCGCTTGCATCAGGATACCATCGGCCGAGTTTTGCAGACGTTTCCAGTTTTCGTCCCAGCGAAACAGGCGTATTTTACCATCTTTACCACGATAGGCCTTCATTCCTTCGAATGCCTCCTGCCCATAGTGCAACACGGTAGCTGCCATATGAACATTCACAAATTCAGAATCGGTAACTTCGGGCTTGCTCCAGGCACCGTTTTTATAGTATGCGCGTACGTTGCAATTGGTTTTCACATATCCGAAAGGCAATTGCGACCAGTTTAAATCAACCATACGAAAAATTTTAATGTGTTAATCGACTTCAAAATTAAAAATAATGCCCCATTAATCCTAACAAAACCATATGTTTTGTACCATACCTTAGGTTCCACAAGGCACATCTCCAGCAAGCTACTATTGCAGTTACCGATATTAAAACCAATAAACAAATGTGTAAGAAAGAGTTAAGCTTTATCATGTTTTGAAAGAACAATTGCACTAGTTCTGTAATATTGCATGTACTTTCGCCAGTGTTTACAACATTTCACCATCATCGATTTCGCCCAAAAACGGAGCAACAGCGCGCTTATAAATTCCATGCATCCATGCAATGGCCATACCGTAGTTTGTAACAGGAACGCCTGCTTCAACTGCCACTTTTAACCGGCTAACCACCTGCTTGCGCGTTAACACACAGCCACCGCACTGCACCACCAGAGCATAGCTCCTGATATCACGCGGCAGGGCATCAAGGCCTGTTACCACATCAAATTCCAAATTTTTGCCCGTATAGTTTGTCATCCAGCGTGGAATCTTCACCCTGCCAATATCGTCGCACGATACATGATGTGTGCAACTTTCTAATATCAACACCCTGTCTCCATTCTCCAGCTTCGAAATATGTGGCGTTCCCTTTAAATAATTATCAAAATCGCCTTTATAGCGTGCCAACAGAACACTAAACCCGGTTAGTGGAATATCGGCCGGAATACTGGCATCGGCCTTCAAAAAAATTTGCGAGTCGGTAATGACCAGATTGGGACGTAGTTTTGTTTTTCGCAAAAAAGCATCAAGCTCTTTCTCTTTTACTACAATTGCCGTGCAGTCGTTGTCTAAGATATCGCGGATGGTTTGCACCTGAGGTAAAATAAGCCTACCTTCCGGTGCTTCAATGTCGATGGGAGTTATCAGCAACACTATGTCGCCATAGCTTACCAAACCTCCAAGCAGCGATTGTGTTTTCCACGACATATCGGGAATGTTGTTCTTTATAGCAGCAACCACTTCATCGGTATTGGCCGTGCTGGTGGCACTAAAGACCACAATCTCACAGTCAAAATCATGTTTCAGCTTGTTGATGAAGTTGTTGCTGGGAGCTAACAAGTCAGATTTGTTGTAAATTATAAAAAACGGTACATCATGTTTTTTGAAGGCATCAACCACTTTTTGTTCCGATTCACAAAAACTGTTGTTTGTAACCACGAGTATACCCAAATCGATGTGTGCAATGCTATGCATGGTTTTTGCAACGCGTTTCAACCCAAGTTCCCCCTCATCGTCAACACCTCCGGTGTCGATAACAATTACAGGAGCAAATCCGGTAATTTCGACACTTTTTTTTACGGGGTCGGTTGTGGTTCCGGCAAAATCAGAAACAATTGACACTTCCTGCCCTGTGATACGGTTGATCAACGAACTTTTTCCTGCATTGCGGCGCCCATATATACCAATATGAGGTTTGTTTTCTTTTCCACGACTCATACCATTTCTATTTATTGCATTTATAACAAATAAAACAAATAAATGTTACGAATAAAAATTATTCTTACATTCGCTACATCAAAAAGTTAAAAACAAATAGTACCCGTTTTAAGCAAATAATAGCATTCTATAATAGTAGAACTGCATCGAGCTTATTTTTGCCTTTATGTATAGTGTTATTGTGTTGCTCGCATACAACTTCTGCAAGCGATATTGAACACGGGCTGCCCAGGTTTATTAATTTTGCACCCAAAGATTACAAGCAGGAGAGTCAAAACTTTTCGATTGCTCAAGACCATTTTGGGTTTATGTATTTCGGGAACTTGAACAATGTATTGCGTTTCGATAATACTACATGGAAAAATCACCCTTTAAAGGGGACCCCAATCGTTAAAAGCGGTTTAAATGGCGAAGTTTATGCAGCAGGCTACAATCGCATAATAAAAATAACACCCTTTCTGAATCGCATGCAGGTGAAAGAGCTCAAGATACCCAAAGATAACTTTATCGGGCAGGTATCGAGTATTCATATTTGCGATGAACAGGTGTTTTTTGTTGCTCCCTACAAGATTTTAACACTAAAACAAGATTCTTTAATAGTTATTTTCGAGTCGGAAACAGAATTGCTGGGCTTTTCGGCAAACAATAAATTAGTGATACATCAAAAAAATGCGGGATTGTTCGAACTGAATACAAATACATACAAACTCAAAATATTACCCTTTACTCAAATTTTGCAAGGACTGGCAGTAATTGATGTATTTGCAACCGGCGATAAAAATATGCTGATAAAATGTGCGGGGCAAGCTAGTTTTTTAAAATATAGCGCCGATGGTTTAAGTCTTTTTGAAACCGATGCCGATATGTATTTGCAGGAGAATGGTTATGTAAAAGCCATTGCACTAAAAAACAATACTATTGTAATTGGGACTGAATATGGCGGTATTATTTGCATTGATCAATCGGGTCGCTATTTGTTTTCATTGAACAAAAAACACGGTATGCTCGACAATCGGATTACCGATTTGTTTGTTGATGCTTCAGGAAAACTTTGGGTGGCTACCTACAATGGCATTAGTCTGGTCGATTTTCCTTCGCAACTTTGTTACTTCAACACAAGTTATGGTATCAACGGAGCAATCAGTTCAATGATGCGGTTCAACAATAAAATGTATTTCGGGTCGACACAGGGGCTTTATTATTTCGATCAAGGACAGAAACAAAATTTGAAGGCATTTTTATTGAACGACGAAAAATCCTTTGTCAAAGTTCCCGACATTTTGGCCGAAACTCACGATCTAGCGCCTTTTATAAATTCTCTTTATGTTTCTACCGACAAGGGTCTTTATAAGCTCGATTCAGATGATAGGGTTACACTTATTTACGAAGGAGAATTCCGAAAAATACATTTTTCGCAGACTTTCCCGAACATTGTATTTGGTATTGGTAAAGGTGGTGCAGCCGTTTTCGAAATTATCGACAACGAATTGCAGTTTTTGGGGCGTGTTTCTGATTTCGATTTTGATGTACGCACTATTGCTGAAGACTCCGACAGTGTTTTTTGGATAGGATCGAACAACGATGGTTTGTTTCGTCTCGATTTCAAGGACCAAAACCTATTGCACCCCAAAATAACACAATATTACGAAGACACAGGATTACCCAAAGACTTCATGTGGGTAGATACATATAAAACACAAAAAGGTGTTATCTTCAGCACTCAAAAGGGAGTGCTGCACTACGAAAACGGAAAGTTTGTACCACACTACATGTTTAAAAATTTGGTTGTGGCCGGCATTAACCATTTCTTCCCAATAGTAGAGCAACAATACGGGAAAATATGGTTCAGCAGCATCAACGAGAATACCTCGGAACGTATTACCGGCTATCTGAACTACAATCACAGCGAAATTGTAAACTATTTTTATAAGGACCTCAATGTACTTAAAGAAGTCAACATCGAAAGTATCTATTGCGATGTTAACAATGTAGTATGGTTTGGCGGATTCGACGGATTGGTTCGTTATGCTCAGCACACAGAGGAAACCGGCGAAAAGCTTCAGGTGCTGTGTGTTATCAGAAAAACAGACCTCCCTAGCGAAAAAGAAAACATACTATTCGATGACGAAGGCAAGCAGATCTACACACCCAGCTTGTCATATTCCAACAATCATGTGCAGTTCGAATTTACCGCTTTCTTTTATGATAGTCACGGTGAAGTTGAATACAAAACCCGGCTCGAAGGATTCAACGATTCCTGGTCAGACTGGAGCACAATCACATTTAAAGACTATACATATTTACCCCCCGGCAATTATCGATTCATGGTTCAGGCACGCGATATTTACGGAAATTTATCGGAAACGGCCATTTTCGAATTCACGGTGCTTTCGCCCCTATATCTCAGGTGGTGGGCATTTTTAATATATCTCTTGTTTCTATCGTCGCTCATATTTATGTTTTTTAAGCTAAACGAACTGAAGCATGCCGCCGATAAGAACAAACTTGAGCGTGTTGTAGCAGAACGTACCAATGAATTGATTCGGCAAAAGGAACAAACCCAAAAACTCGTACAAAGACTTCTCCCCGAGAAAACTGTTGAAGAAATTCAAAAAGACGGAAAGGCTCAATCGAAAAAATACGATTTGGTAACTGTATTGTTTGCCGATATTCAGGGATTTACCAAAATTGCCGAAAACGTAGATGCACAGATATTGGTTGGTTACCTCAACAAAATATTCTCGGCCTTCGATACTATTATTTCAAAATATCAAATCGACAAAATCAAAACTATTGGCGATGCCTACATGTGTGCGGCAGGAATGAGAATTAAGGATAGAACCACACCCAGCGAAATGGTACTAGCCGCGTTGCAAATGCAGGAAGCTTTACCCAAAATAAACCAAGAATTCAATATCGACTTCAAAATTCGTATTGGCATTCACACCGGTTCGGTTATTGCCGGAGTGGTAGGTGAGCATAAAATTGAATACGATATCTGGGGCGACACCGTTAACATTGCAAGTCGCATGGAATCGTATGGAATTGTCGGAAAGGTTAACATTTCGTCGTCAACTTACGAATATATAAAAGACTTTTTCGAATGCGAAGAGCGAGGCAAAACTACGGTGAAATATAAGGGCGATCTTGATATGTATTTGGTGCATCGAATAAAAAAAGATTTGTCGGAGTTCTCTTCGGGAAAGGTAGCCAACAGTTTGTTTTCAATCAAAATGCAAAATCTGCGATACAACGACCTCGAAGAGTTTATGCTGCAAAAAATAGAACGAGATCTTCCTAAAAACCTATATTACCATAATGTAAGGCACACTGTAAATGTTTGTTCACGGGTTGAACATTTAGGTCGTGAAGAAAAAGTAAACGAAGAAGAGTTGCTGCTGCTGAAAACCGCAGCCTTGTTTCACGACGCCGGTTTCATGATATCTTACGACAACAACGAACCTCTTGGAGCCAATCTGGCAGCCGACATCCTGCCTTCGTACCGATATACTCCCGAGCAAATACAGCGTGTGAAAGATTTGATATTATCAACAAAAATGCCACCCAAACCCAAAAACCATCTCGAGCAGATTATGTGTGATGCCGACCTCGATTATTTGGGACGTAGCGATTTTATTGTGGTTTCGCAAAACCTTTTCAGAGAACTTTTCGAACGACATAAAGTAAATACAATCGAGGAATGGAACCGTTTCCAATACCGGTTCATCAGCAAGCATGAGTATTTCACCCAAACTGCCCGCAACATGCGTGAAGAAGGGAAAAAAGAGGTTCTCGAAGAATTAAAAAAGCGCATTTAAGCATTTTTTCCTGTACATACACAAAGGGATTCAATTGAATATCGTGGATCTGAAATAAAAATTCAACAGAATTTTTTGATACCTTTGTGATGTTTATTACAAATGATATCATAATATATTATGACAGAACGAGAATTTGAAAGAGGTTGTCAGATAGATATAGTCGACGAAAGTTCAGCACATATACATACACACAAATGCTGCAATAAGCTTGATGTTTACAATTGGCTGTCGGATTTGCCTACTTGCGACAACAATTTCGATATTGTTGAGGTACGTTTTAAGAATACCCGTAAAGGTTACTATCGCAATGTAAACAACTTAAGCCTTCGCGAAGGCGAAATTGTTGCTGTTGAAGCTTCTCCCGGGCACGATATCGGGATAGTGTCGCTTACCGGTGAACTGGTGCGCGAACAAATGTTAAGGCATCATGTGAAAATGGAAGCCGAAATGAAAAAAGTGTACCGTAAGGCCAAGCAAAACGATATTCAAAAATGGAAAGAAGCAATTGCCCTCGAAATACCCACTATGTTGCGAACCCGAGAATTGGCCGGTCAACTGAAATTGTCGATGAAAATAGGGGATGTTGAGTTTCAGGGCGATCGCACCAAAGCCATTTTTTATTACATAGCCGATGAACGCGTCGATTTTAGAATATTGATAAAACACATGGCTGATGAGTTCCGCATACGTATCGAAATGAAACAAATAGGAGCACGTCAGGAAGCCGGCAGAATTGGTGGCATTGGTCCTTGTGGCCGCGAATTGTGCTGCACTACATGGATGTCGAATTTCAACTCTGTTTCAACCAACGCGGCACGCATACAAGAAATATCGCTCAATCCTCAAAAACTGGCAGGGCAATGTTCAAAACTGAAATGTTGCCTCAATTTTGAACTGGATGTGTATCTCGATGCTCGTCGCGATTTTGTTTACGATAACAGAATCTTGTATACCACTTCGGGAGAAGCCAGACATATTAAAAACGATGTATTCAAAAAACTAATGTACTATGAAACCTATGTGAATAACGTACCTGTAATTGCCGCATTAAGCCTCGATAGGGTTAAAAAGCTTATCGACATGAACCGGCAGGGCATACCGGTAGAAAAACTTGTTGACGAGGAAAACAATATGACTCAGCAAAAGAATGAACTCGATTTCACCAACAATATATCGAACGAAAGTATTTCTCGTTTCGATGGGAACCAGCAGAGAAAAAACAGAAAAAAACCACGCAGAAATAAAAACAAATTCAGACCGGGCAGCAACCTATTGCTGATGTTTTTATTGCTCGGCAGTACGTTGATGATGAGTTGCGATAGAAACAAAGTGTTCGAAAAATACACTCGTATCGACAACTATGTGTGGAATTATAAAAACATCATCAGATTTGAACCCGAAATCAACGATACCACCACACGCCACAATATCTATATTCTGGTGCGAAACGCCACACAATATCCCTATGCCAACCTTTGGGTTTTTGTGTCGACAACTGCACCCAACGGCGATAAAGATATTGATACAGTGCAATGTATTTTGGCCGACAAAAATGGGAAATGGCTTGGCGATGGCATGGGCGACTTATGGGATAATAAAATTCTATGGAAAAAAAATGTGCGATTTCCACAAATTGGCCGGTATTCGTTTCAGTTTGAACAGGGCATGCGGGTCGAAAACCTGCCGGGTATTATGGACTTGGGATTGAGGATTGAAAAGCTTGAGAAAACTGAATAATTTCACAAAGTACCATGTCGCGAAAAAACAAACTGGCAAAATTTGCCGAGAATAAAACCTTTAATCACGTATTTGAACCTGTGTTTTCGGAAATTCCCCTTTCCGATTTCGAAATGAAAGGTAGATGGAATGCTGCTTTTTTTGGTAACAGCAACAGCATTGTTGCAGAATTTGGTTGTGGAAAGGGCGATTATTGCATTGCACTATCGCAATTGCACACCAACAAAAACTATATCGGAGTCGACATAAAGGGGGCACGCCTATGGCGCGGGGCAAAAACCAGAGAACAAATGCAACTGCAGCAGGTGGCCTTTGTAAGAACGCGTATCGAATTCACACCGTATTGTTTTGCCAAGAATGAACTGTCAGAAATATGGATAACTTTTCCTGACCCTCAGTTGCGACGAAAAAAAAGAATAAAAAAACGGCTTACTTCGGCAAGGTTTTTAAGCTATTATCAAAAAATGCTCATTAACAATGGGATTGTGCATCTGAAGACCGACGACGATGAATTGTTTAATTATACGCGGGCAATTATCGAGTTAAATGGCTTGCCCCTTGTCGATTTAGTCCTCGATGTGTATTCTGAAAGACCACACGATGCTGTGCTAGGTGTTAAAACATTTTACGAAAACATGTGGCTGGCCGAGGGAAGAACTATTAAATACCTGTGCTTTAAACTCCCCGACGATTGTGTTATTCTGGAACCGGAAAATAATGAATCGGAAAACAACGAGTAATAACGATTTCTTTTTGTCGGTGTGGGATGTTGTTCGATGCATCCCATACGGAAGGGTAAGCACCTATGGAGCAATAGCTTCGTATATTGGTTCGCCCCAATCGTCGCGCATGGTTGGTTGGGCTATGAATGCTTCTCACTCGAAGCCGGGAATACCGGCTCACAGGGTGGTAAACCGAAACGGTATGCTGACAGGGAAACATCATTTTTTTTCATCAACAGCTATGGAAGATTTGCTTCGTAGCGAAGGAGTGGAAATAGAAAACAACAGGGTAGTCAATTTCGATAGTTTATTTTGGGATCCGGCTGCAGACAAATAGAAAAACAACAAAGTGGTTGCTTAACATGAACACAAAACAGTAGTAAAAACACAGATATAATAATTTTGTAAAAATTTTCATCATGAGTATTTCAATTGAAACTGTAAGAGAACACTTGAAAGAGGTACAACATCCCGGCAAAAACGATAACATTGTTAATTTGGGGATGGTACAACGCGTTGCCCTAAAAGACAATAAATTAGAAGTGAATATCAGCTTCGAAAAAGCAACCGATCCATTTATGGGCAGTATCGAGAAAAACTGCAAAGCTGTTTTAACCAAGCTTGTAGGTTCCGAATACCAAGTGCTTGTAGGTACTTCGGTGGCTAAGCCACAGGCTCCTCCAAAACCGGAAACCAAACCCCTCAACAACATTAAAAACATTGTTGCCGTTAGCTCGGGCAAAGGAGGTGTTGGTAAATCGACCATTGCTACCAATCTGGCTATTGCTCTGGCTATAGATGGTTACAAAACAGCCATTCTCGATGCCGACATTTTTGGTCCGAGTATACCCAAAATGTTTGCCCTCGAAAATCACAAACCCGATACTATCGAAAAAGATGGGAAAGAATGGATAGTTCCTGCCGAGAAATACGGGGTTAAGGTGTTGTCGGTAGGTTTCTTTGTAGATGGCAACAACGCGTTGGTATGGCGTGGCCCAATGGCATCGGGAGCCTTAAAGCAACTGTTGTTGGAAACCGACTGGGGCGAACTCGATTATCTGATTATCGACACCCCTCCGGGAACCAGCGATATTCACCTCACTTTGGTCCAAACCATTGCCGTAACAGGAGCCGTGATAGTTACAACACCACAGCAAGTAGCTTTGGCCGACGCTCGTAAAGGCATACAAATGTTCACTTCTAAGGGTATCAACGTGCCTGTTCTTGGTCTGGTCGAAAATATGAGCTGGTTTACCCCCGCAGAATTACCCGAAAACAAATATTATATTTTTGGGAAAGATGGAGGGAAACATTTGGCCGAAGAAATGAATATTCCACTTCTGGCCGAAATACCCCTGGTACAATCGATTTGCGAATCGGGCGATTCGGGACAACCCGGCACCTCACTCAGCCATGGTATGTTGGGCGAGGCATTCCGCAACATGGCAGCCAATGTAGTGCAACAGGTTGAGCACCGAAATATGAACATTGAGCCAACCAAAATTGTTGAGATTACAAATAAATAAGCAAACAACATGGAAGAACTAAAAAAGAAAATTGAAAAATCGATCGAAGAAATTCGTCCTTATCTTAAGTCCGACGGTGGCGACATCAGCTTAGTTGAGATTACTGATGACATGGTGGTAAAGGTAAAACTGCTGGGTGCCTGCGGTTCATGCCCTTTTAGCATCCAAACATTAAAACTGGGAGTAGAGGCTAAACTGATACAGGATGTACCTGAGGTAAAAGAAGTGGTTTCGGTATAAAAAACTAACAATCAGCCTTAGTAAGCACGCTGGTTTTTTCCTTCTATAAAATTAATAAACGAAGTGTTTACTACTTTGTTTCCTCCGGGTGTTGGGTAGTTTCCGGTAAAGTACCAATCGCCATGGTTGTTAGGACAAGCACGGTGCAAATCTTCTACGCTTTGATAAATAATCGATACATCGGCCTTGATTGACGAATTTCGAATAATCACACTTATTCTCTCAGATATTTGCTCAAAGCTGAATGGTTGGTATATTTCGGTAACGTAATTAATAATTTCTTCTTTAGCTAGATTTTGTTGCGACTTACACTTTTCGTATACCTCATCAATTAAAACTTGCATACCATTCTCTTTAAGCAGTTCGATGGCCGCCTGAAATGCCACGAAGTCGCCTAATTTTGCCATATCGATGCCGTAACAGTCGGGGTAGCGAATTTGTGGAGCCGATGACACAATAATAATTCGCTTGGGCTGAAGCCTGTCGAGAATCTTGAGGATACTTTCGCGAAGAGTGGTGCCACGCACAATGCTGTCGTCGATAATTACAAGAGTGTCTTTGTTGGGTACAATGGTTCCGTAGGTAATGTCGTACACGTGATTTACCAGATCGTTTCGGCTTTCGTCGTTGCTGATAAAGGTTCGAAGCTTCACGTCTTTCACTGCAATTTTTTCTACACGTGGCCTCAGCGAGAACAGTTTGTCGAGCATAGCATCGTCGAGGTGTTCTCTATTGTCGGCAATAATTTTCTTGTTACGCTGCAACAGATGATTTTCGAGACCTTTAAGCATTCCATAGAATGCGGTTTCGGCAGTGTTTGGAATAAACGAAAACACGGTATTCTCGAAATCGTAGTCGATAGCTTCGAGAATTCTAGGCACTAAATACTCGCCCAGTCTTTTTCGTTCGTTATATATTTCGTTATCGGTACCGCGCGAAAAATATATCCTTTCGAATGAACAGGGTGTTTTTTCACGTGGGACCCTAATCAATTTGTGACTGACTTCGCCAGACTTTCGTACAATAAGAGCATGACCGGGCTGCACTTCATGAACCTTATCGCAAGGCACATTGAAAACAGTTTGAATTACAGGGCGTTCAGAAGCAACCACTGCAATTTCGTCGTCGGCATAATAGAATGCCGGTCTTATACCCCATGGGTCGCGAACTACAAACACATCACCGTGCCCAAGCATACCAGCCATGGCATATCCACCGTCCCAATCCTGACTGGCACTCGATAAAATTTTACACAAATCAATGTTTTTCTCTATCTGGAACGAAATCTCTTTGTGTGGAATGCCTTTATTCTTATATTCTCTGAACAGGCGCTGGTTTTCTTCGTCTAAATGCAATCCTACCATCTCGAGGGCAGTAACTGTGTCGGAGTAGTCGCGTGGATGTTGTCCGAAATTTATCAGGTACCTAAACAACTCATCAACATTGGTGAGGTTAAAATTGCCTGCCATCACCAAAGTACGGGAGCGCCAGTTGTTTTGCCTTATAACAGGGTGTACATATTCTATTTCGTTTTTGCCAAACGTGCCATATCGCAAATGCCCCATGTATAACTCTCCGGCAAAATCGACACGGTGCCTTGCCTGGATGCAGTCTGTTTGGTCGAAATCGCCGGCAGCCATGGCTATAGTGAGGTTCTCGCCTATTTGTTCGAAAATATGCTGAATCGGATTGATGCGAACAGAACGATAACGGCTGATGTATTTTTCTCCCGGCTCCAGATCGGTTTTTATGCATACCGCTCCGGCACCGTCTTGCCCTCGGTTATGCTGTTTTTCCATCAGCAAATAGAGTTTGTTCATCCCCCATTGCCACGATCCGTATTTATCGCGGTAGTAGTCTAATGGTTTCAGCAATCTTATAATAGCTATACCACACTCATGTTTTATTGCATCGCTCATGTAAGAGAAAAAATAACATCATCGGTTAAAGTATCGCAAAACTAACAGATATTTTGCAATAAGGCATATTAATTTTCTCAATTTTATCAGAGTTTTATAAACTGCCTAGTTTCATGAAAATCGGAATGTTTAATCACAATATTGTATAAGCCTGATGAGAACAACGACACGTCGAATTGCAAATGGTAATTGCGTGGTAAGGGCATTTCTACATTCTGCGACAACACCTGCATTCCTGTTGAATTATAAATTTCGACAATGCACTCAAGAGGTTCGGTTGCAATAATATCGAGATGCAGCGTATTGGTGGTAGGGTTGGGATATGGATCATACACTCGTGTGCTGTTGCTTTGAATGTCGCAAAGAATCTGATTCGCCCGATTCACATCGCGCAACTCGGGGTAATCGTTTATTTCAGCTTCAACACACAGCGACGGGGGCAGCGCATTACCATAAACAAAAATGCTATGCTGCATAGTATAGTGTAGCACCTCTCCCTGAAACAACAGTTGATTTATGCTTTCACGCACTATGGTATTGGGCGCTACCGACATAACAATATCGAGGTCGTTTACCGGCAATGCTCCGGCATTCACAATATCGAACGCTACTTTCAAAAATCCGTTTTCATTAACTATGTTCAAATTCAGCAAGGCTATATCAACAATGGGCTCTAGTGCATCTATTTGTATTTGTGATGTGTGTTGACAAGCCATCGATGATATTGCTGTAAGCACCACGGTATAGGAACCTGCCGAATCGAATGTATGTGAAGGGTTCATCAGGCTGCTTTGCTGTCCATCACCAAAACTCCAAAATACCGATTCTGCTCCTGTGCTGTTATTGGTGAAATCTACAATAAGAGGAGCCGCTCCCCATAAGGGCTCGGCACTAAAGCCTGAAACAGGCAACGGATACACGGTAATGGTTTTAATCACCGAATCGACGCACCCGGCATCTGATTGCACTATATAAATAACTTCATATTCACCCTCTGCTTCAAATGTTAGTTGCGGATTAGGCAGTTCGTAAATACCTATATTATCGACGATATACGTCCAACTCGCAATAGCTCCACTGCCTATACTGCTGTTATCGCTGATAGTATGAGTTGTGCTCATACATGCATCGGTACCATTGAAATCGGCAACAGGTAACTCATTCACAAGAACCGTTTGCATTATAGTATCGCTGCACCCGTTTAGAGCTTGCACGCATAAAACAACCTGATAGTTGCCATGTTGCGAAAAAATATGCGAAGGGTTCGACACCGATGAATAGCTGTCGTCGCCAAAACACCACGAATACTCTATGATATCCCATGGGGGAAAGGCTTGCGACTGATTAACAAAATAAACCTCACTACCCTCACAAGCAGGTGAAACCAAAAAGACTGCCAAGGGCGAAGGTTTTACTTCGACCTCTGTTTGTATCGAGTCGATACATCCGAAACTATTTTCTACAACAATACCCACAGGAAAGACACCTGCTTCATCGAAAGTATATACCGTTGTGGAACCTGTGCCCGACTGAATGTTTTCGAAAAACCAGGTTACACTGCTAATGTCGCCGTCACCGGCTGTACTTTGATCGGTAAATACTGTGGCATTACCGGCACAGGCTACCAGAGGCATAAAAGCGGGTTGTGGCAGGTTACCGATAATAACCTCCTGTGTAGTATTGCCGTGGCATCCGTCTTCAGCGGTAACCACCAGCATTACATTAAAAACTCCCGACTCTGCGAAGACATACTCAAACTGCGATTCGCCCGAAACAAGAGCTCCGCCTATATACCACTCATGCGAAGCAATCGCTCCGGATGCCGGAATACTTTGGTCGGTAAAAACACTGGGATTGTTCACACAAGTATTAGAAACACTGAACAGTGCCTCGGGTGCTGTTCCCTGTATGCTTACATTAATGCAGTCGAATCCCTGGCAACCGTATTGGTCGATTACGGTTACGCAATAAACCCCTGGTTGAATTATAGTGGTTTCGGGGAATGGATAGCCATTGTGCCATATATAATACACCGCCTCGTCAGCACCCGACACCAAGCCCAGTGTATTCCCAATACACATCAGTGTGTCGTTGGTGCCAAACGAAACCAATTCCGAAAAATAGCTAACGCCCACAAGGGCTATGTTGCTGCGATATTCGCAACCCAGGTTGTCGGTAATGGTAAAGCCATAATTGCCGGCTTCGGTAATCGAAATTTGCGGAGCATGCAATCCGCCAGTCCACTGGTAGCTGTAATCGCCATCAATAGCTGCATTCCAATGCAGTGTTTGCCCCACACATATCACCGTGTCGCTTATCTGATTTACCCATGGGTATTGCACGTTTATTTGGTCGGTGCTGGTAAACCCGAAAATATCGGTAACTGTAACCGAGTACTGCCCCGATTGCATTGCATTAACCGTAATACTCGGAGTGGTTTCTCCACTGCTCCAGTTGTAATCGACAAACCATGGTTTTTCGGCAGAAATTGTTGTGTCGCAGAAATTATAAGTGATATTTACATCACGACCCAGATTAACAGGGGGGGCATATTTATTATGAAAGTAGTTGAATAATTCGCCTCTTCGCGAATCGTCGAGAACGGTATCATAAATAATGATTTCTGCAATTTCGCCCTGCAATGGAAAAGTAAAGTCTCCATACTGAGTGTTTCCTACAACAAGATCGAAAACGCTGATGCCGCTTAAATCGACATTGATATCGATACCATAAACCTGATTTTGATTATGGTATATTTCGATTCTTTCTTCGGGATACATTCTTATGTTTACAAGAAAAAAGCTGTCGATGGGCATACACCAATCGGTAGTGGTAATTACATTATCGTAATATAGCCTCATATTGCAAATATCTCCTTCGTTATTTACTGCAAAAGAGCCATCTCCATTAACACCCTTCGACATGACAAAGCCAAAATTACTGAAGGCATTGTACTTAACAAACATATAGTAATCGCGTATGCTGTCGAGAGGTAAAACAGGGCCGAAGTTAATGTAATGATTTTCGAAATGAACCGAGGCTTGATTGTTGATGAGAGAATCATTTACCGAATATTGCGGTTGGAACAAGGCATTATCTTGCAAACCAATGTAATTGTTTTGCGATTTGTCGTGCCATGTGGTAACTTTATTATCGATTACACTTATTTGTTCTGACGCATCTAACCAAAAACTCATGTCGGACGAAGCGAAACGTTGCACAAAAAAGCTATCAACGGCAGTTTCATTGAAATCGTTACACATATTAAAAGCGAAAACCCTCCAGTAATAAGTGCCGGTATCAGCAATGGCTTGTGAATAGCTGTTGTCGGTAATATCAGAACTCAATATAATGTTTTCGAACCCGGCATCATCGCTAATTTCGATACGATAATACAGTGTATTTGAACTTAGTGTCCATCTGAAATTAACCAACGGATTCAAATTGTAGAAATATGCTTCTGAAGCAGGGGTAAGACAATGAAAATCATCGGGTAATTGAAAATCGGTATCTATATTTAAGCTGAGCATTGTACTGTCGCTGCAGCCGTTACTGCTTGTAACTTTTTGCCAGACTTCGAAAGTACCTGATGTTGTGAAGACGTGTTGTGGATTCTCTTCCGACGATTCCGTGCCATCACCAAAATTCCAGTGCCATTCAACAATATTCGGGTCGGTAGCCTCATTGAAAAAAGAAACTTCGGTATTGAGGCAATGATGCAAACCCATATTAACCGAAAAGCCAGCTTCGGGATTGGGTAAAACCAGAACTTCTTTCTGAAAATAGTTATTACACCCTGCATCGGTAGAGGCAAACAGTTGCACCATGTACACACCCGGTGCATCATAATTATGAACCGGATTCTCTTCATAGGATGTTTCGGAGTCGCCAAAATCCCAATTCCACTCCGATATTTCGAACGGAGGGGTGATTGTTGTATGGTTTGTAAATTGTGTTTCTTCGCCTAAACATACAGTGTCGGCATCGAAATCAACAATAGGAGCATATCCCGAAATGCTTATATTTACCGTATCTATTCCCAGGCATCCCCTGTTGTTGGTAACGGTAACATGATAGTTGCCCGATTCAGTTGCAGAAATTACCGATGAAGTAGAGCCATCGTTCCACAGGTAGCTCACAATTCCTGTAGGAGGTGAAATCAGCCCAATATTTGTTCCATAGCATTCATCGCGGTCGGCACCTAGCGAAATCTGATTCGGGAAGTTATCAACCTGTACATTGATTAAATCGCTGGTTGCCCAGCATCCCGATAAATCATAAATTGTAACGCGGTAATTGCCTTCGGGATATGGGCCCCCTATTGTTAGAGCACTACCTCCGTTATATCCCGTGTTCCATTCGTGGTAGAACGATCCCAGGCCGGTTTCCCATACGATTTCGTCGCCGGCACAAATGGTAGTGTCGGCAAACGAGTAGCCTATTTCGGGATACAACACATAAATATTATCGCTTGAAGTAACACCATACGAATCGGTTACAGTTACCGAATAAAAACCGGTTTCATTAACTGCAATGGTCTGCGTATTTTCTTCGGTACTCCATAAATATTGTGAAAATCCTGCTCCGGCATCAAGGGTTGTATCGCAAAAATTGTCAGCTATTAAGATATCGAACCCAAGACTCACCGGCTCCTTGTATAATGTGGGGTAGTATTTGTAGCGTAGCATATTTTCAACAAAAAGCGATTGATCTTCCGACAGAGAATTATAGATGATTATTTCGCTGATATTACCGTTGAGGTAATAAATTTCCCCATTGTCTGCCCCATTAGAATAGCCCCCCACAAGACATCTGTAGGGACTGTCGAAATTATAAGTATTGCTCGAAATGGAATTATTAGAGGTTTTTAGCACCCCATCAATTCTATACGTTAGGTTTTGCCCAGCCCGATTTGCATGTACGCTGGTTAAATGATACTGCGACAGTGCTGCAGCAAACGGAAAAGCCTGTCCATTCTGATCGGAGAACAAAAAGGTTAAACTTGAACTTTCATAAAACAGAGCCCATCGGTTGGGGACACCTGCAGCAAGCGATTTTGCGATAAAAGTACCGTCGGAGGCATTCGATTTACCCACAACAAACAACGACCAGGAACTTGAATTTGCAATATCGAGAATATCGCCTCCGCTTAAAAAATCGTTGCCATCAAATTGTAGCGAAGGAAAGTCATTAAGTCCATTACTCAAAAGGACAGGTTTTTTTGCGTCATCATCCTGAACGAAGCTGAATGCATTGTCACTCTTGTCGTTCCATACCGCTACTTTGTTGTTTACGTCGGCCTCTACATCATCGCCATTAAGCCAGACCTGAACACCCGAAAAAATTAAAGGAGAAAAAACAACAAACATAATAGTGTCGGAGACCATGATTATCTCCGACCCATTGTAAGCAACAATATTCCAGTAGCAAGTGTCTTCGCCTGTAATTTCATGAGTTAAAGTATTGGTAATAACCTCTTCATCAAAAAGTATGCTTCCAAGATCACTGTCGCTTGCAACTGTAATATGATATGTGCTAGCATCGGGATGAATATTCCATGCAAAATCGATACTGTAATATGGAATTACTTGATTTACCAATGGGTTTACCGGACTTAAATATTGCGAGAACACATTGAATGTTGCCAGCATCGAAATCAGTAATAGATAGAGTGTGTGTTTTTTCAGCATATTTCGAGATATTTATACAAAAATAAATAAATTAAAACACTTGAGTTTTATTAATCTACATACTTGAATCAACTATCAAATGCAGCAAATTCTTGCTGCGGTCTTTCAGATACTTTGCCGGTATGCCGCAAAATATTTTCCAGGCTTCGATATTGTTGTTTACCAACGAATTTGCTCCCACTACCGCCCCTTCTGCTATAGTGATATTAGGGAAAATGGTACATCCCGTTCCTATGTGTGCGTATTTTTGTACAACTACCGGTCCGCCGGTGGGATTGGTTTTTTCGGAAGGATGAATAGGCCCAACCAAAAAGTTTCCCGAAAAATCATCCATACTACTATAAATGGTACAGCGGGCTGACAAACCGGTATAATCGTGCATAAAAATTCCGTGCGCTCCATATAATGCACAATATGCCGATATGTGAATGTGAGAACCAATACTGATATTGCCCGAAACAATGCAGAAATCATCAATTCTTACATTATCGCCGATAATAATGGTTTCGGGTGAATAGAAACTGCTTTTACGGCTTATGAGAACTCGTTGCCCGTAAGATTTTAACCCAAGTTCCTTTAATTCTTGTTCACTGTAAAATGATGTCATATTATTTTAAATTTACCGTATCGCTAATTTTTATTATATTATTTTACACAATTGTATTGGTATTCATATTAAGAGATAATTCAAAGATAATACATTTATACCTATGTCTTAAAAATTCAAAATAATACAAGCATAAAAGTACGTTTTCTTCTCTTCAAATATTTGGTTCCACAAAGGTTTATTCGAAAAATATCATGAGAAAAACATCGGAATTGTTTGAAAACAAGGGGGAGAAAAACTCTTGTTTTTGTATGTATGGCGAAATTTGAATCAGTAATCGAAAACAAATGAACATTTTTTATAATTTAGGCATTTAAATAAAAAAGCATTGGAGAGTCTGCAAAAGAAAAGTTTTAAAGCATTCTACTGGGATTTCAGTGGAAAAATTGCAGGTCAGCTGGTTGCTTTTATTGTTTCTATTTTCCTTGCCCGCTTGCTAAGCCCCGCCGATTTTGGTTTGCTGGCAATGGTAAATGTGATAATTGCATTTTCGAATATATTTCTCGATTTAGGGTTAAGTGTTGCCTTAGTGCAAAAAGCCAATATTCGCGACGAGCATTATGGCAGTGTATTTTGGTTCAATCTGGCAACCGGAATTTTATTTACCATTATTTTGTTTTTTGCTGCAGCACCATTGGCGGTATTTTACGAAAACGCTGATATTAAAGATATTACACGAGTTATGTCGCTGATTTTCCTTATTAATGCTTTTGGAAGGGTTATTTCGGCTAAGTTGCACAAAGAAATGAAATTCGACGTGCCGGTAAAGGCTCAGCTTGGCTCAGCTTTTTTTAGCGGAGCTTTGGGCATTGCAATGGCTTTTGCCGGATTTGGCGTATGGAGTCTTGTTGCCCAGAGTTTATTATTTGCTGTATTATCAAATCTTTTGCTGTATCTGCTTGAAAAATGGAGACCAAAACTGTATTTCTCGTGGAAAGCACTTAAAGAACTATGGGGATTTGGTTTCAGAATGTTCCTTTCCGGAGTACTGAATGCCTTGTACACAAACCTTGATGCATTGATTATCGGAAAACTGTTTCCAGCGTCTACTCTGGGTCAGTATTATCGGGCAAAATCGACATCCAACATCATTGTGAACAATGCTTCGGGAAGTCTCATGGCCGTATTTTTACCGGCTTTAAGTTCGGTGCAAAACGACATCGAAAGAGTAAAACAAATTGTAAGTAAATCGTTTCACTTTATTTGTCTTATATCGTTTTTTATTACCGGTCTGTTTTACATTGTTGGTGGCGATTGCATTATCCTCTTGTTTTCGAGCAAATGGCTACCTGCAGTTCCGTTTTTTGAGTTGACAATGCTAAGTGCATATGCGTATCCCGTTAGTGCCGTATTGGTTAACGTAATTGTGGCAATGGGAAACTCTAAAGCATTTCTGCGACTCGAAATTTATAAAAAACTGATACTGAGTGTAAACTTTGTTATTGGCTTCTATTTTGGTATCGAAGGGTTTTTAATAGGCTTCATTATTGCAAATGCACTTTCGGTGCTGCTGAATATAGGGTTTGCTTCGAACGATATGAAAGTTTCATCGATGTGGTTTATTAACCGAAGTGTTATTTATATTTTAAGTACTTTTGTAATTACTGTTATATGCAAATTTGCATTTATGTTTCTTGAATCGTCGTACGTATTGCACTTAGTTATCAGTGGCAGTGTTTTCTGCCTGCTGTTTATTGCCAGCATGCTTATGTTCAAAGCACAGGGGCTATTATACGTTCTGGAGCAAATAACCTGGAAAAATGTTGGGGCCCGATTAATACACCGCTTCTATGATAAATAAAAAGATATATGTTACCAAACCGGCATTGCCGCCACTGGAGGAGTTCGAAGCATATCTCGAGCAAATGTGGGAATCGGGATGGTTAACCAATAATGGCCCTTTTCACATTGAGTTTGAAAACAGTTTGCGCGATTTTTTAGACGTCGATTACATTTCATTGTTTTCGAACGGAACCATTGCACTAATTACAGCCTTACAGGCACTCGACCTGAAAGGTGAAATTATTACCACACCCTATAGTTTTGTTGCTACCTCCCACGCAATAAAGTGGAATGGATTGAATCCTGTTTTTGCCGATATCGATAGCCATACATGCAATATCGACCCTGAATCGGTAGAAAGACTGATTACCGAAAATACTTCTGCCATTTTACCGGTGCATGTGTATGGCATCCCGTGCGATACCGAATCACTTCAGAAAATTGCCGATAAACATAAGTTAAAAGTTATTTACGATGCAGCACATGCGTTCAGGGTTAAACAAAACGGTTTCAGCATATTGAATTGTGGCGACCTTACGGTGTTAAGTTTTCACGCTACCAAAGCATTCCATACTTTCGAAGGAGGAGCAATTGTTTCGCATTCGGCAGAACAGAAAACCAAAATAGATTATCTTAAAAACTTCGGTTTTGCCGATGAGCTTACTATTGTTGGAGTCGGCATCAATGGTAAAATGAACGAAATTCAGGCATGCATGGGCTTGTTGCAGTTGAAGTATTTCGAGAAATATGTAGAAGAAAGGAAACAGATTACACATCGCTATATACAACGTCTTCAACATATTTCTGGATTGAGACACATTCAGTACAACAAACATACTGAGTATAATTATTCCTATTTCCCCGTTTTTATTAATCGGGATGAATTTGGTTGTTCGCGCGACGATGTCTATAATGCCTTAAAAAATCACGAAATATATGCCCGACGTTATTTCTACCCGCTTATCAGTAATTTGCCCAGCTATGAACACATAGATTCTGCCGCTCGTGAAAACCTGAAAAATGCAAATAAAATAACCGAAGAAGTTTTATGTTTGCCCATATACCCGGGGCTACAGCCCGAATCAGTCGATAGAATATGTGAGATTATACTGCAATGTAGAAATACGTTAAAAGGGAAAAATTGATGGTAACAAAAGCAATATGTGAATTTTCTTTTACGCTGTAATTAATGACGGATGCTATTTCGAATACTTTGAATCTGAATAATACAGATGAAGCAAATGAATTGCGGCTTAGTGTATTGATGATTACTTACAATCATGAGAAATTCATTGAACAGGCTCTGCGTTCAATTTTGATGCAAAAAACCGACTTCCCCTTCGAAATAGTAATAGGCGACGACTGCAGTTCCGATGGCACAAGGGCAATTGTTTTAGAGTTTGCAGCAAAATATCCCGGCAAATTTAAACTGTTGCTGCACGATAGAAACATGGGAATGATGCAGAATTTTTTTTCAACACTGAAAGCGTGCAACAGCAAATACATCGCAATATGCGAAGGCGACGACTACTGGATTGACCCTGAAAAACTTCAAAAACAGGTTCACTTCTTAGAGAATAATGCGAATTTTTCGATGTGTTGCCATAATGTTTTTGCCGAGGAAGAAGATGGAAATCGAAGTGTTTTGTGGCAATGGGACGAAATAAAATACTTCACATTGAGCAATCTGGCTAACGGCAATTTCATTTCTACCCCAAGCGTGGTGTTTCTTAAAACTAAGTTTTCTGTATTACACGATAAATATTTAGAAGCTCCTTTCGGAGATTTTATCCTCCATTTATTTAACGCCAGGGCTGGCAATATTTGTTATATGCCCGATATCATGGCTGTTTATCGCATTCACAATCAGGGTGTGTGGACTACCAGGAAGAGCTCAACCGAAAAAGAAATCGTTTTATACACCAAATTCCTTCATACCAATAGAATGCTGCTCGCCGATTTTTCTGACGTTGACGAGTGCCGAAAGAGTTTTAACAATGGCATCACCGAATCGCTGAATCAGTTGAGATTTCTGCACGCCAAAGGTAGGGATGCTTTCTTGTCGAGAAAATTTGCCCGAATGTTGTTATGCCATTTATTTAAAATACGAAAATTCAACCTTCATACTTTTGCATCGTGTTTGGTGAATGTGTTTTTTTATAAATGCTTTATTAGATTAATTGAATCTGTTGATGAAACCCATTCATAATATATTACTCTTCTTAACCAATTATTTGGTGATGTTTTTGGTTTTTATCAGCTTACCCATATTGCTGGTTGTTCGTATTGTTGTTAGAAAGAAGGGTGTTCTGTATCTCGAAAATTTCCCCGAAGAAAACGCAGGTTACCAATACCGCTCGAAAAAATGGGCCGAATTATTATCGGGTTTGGGTATCAAAGTTTCAGTAAAAACTGTTATTTCTGATAGAGAGCGATTCGACAATGCCGGACATTTTTATTTTCTATGTCTTTCTTATTTTAAAAAGGCTGCTCATATTGCAAGCTCGCTAACCTACGAAACAGTGATAGTCCGTCGCGAATTGCTTGCAGCCAACGATTACGGTAATTTGTTTATGGAGAGGTTCCTGCTTGCCATACACAGCCATGTAATTCTCGATTTTGACGATGACATTGCTGATGCAAAAAACCAACCCAAAAGCAAATTAAGCTTGTATGCGAAACTTATGCTGGAACACCCCGACAAGTTTAATGCAACGCTAAAATTATATCGAAAATTCATTGTAGGCTCTCCGTTTTTGGCAAAACTAATTACGGCAGCCAATCCACAATTGAATCAGGAAGCAATATGCTACATACCCACTTGCGTAAATTACGATGAGATTGAACCCAAAAAAGATTTTTTCGAAAACAACCACATTGTTTTTGGATGGATCGGCGGTATTAACAATTTATATCTTCTTGAATCGATTATACCGAGTTTAATACGTATTTCTGAAAATCACAACATAAAACTTATCGTAATTGCAGGCACAGAACCCAAGTGGGAAACCCCGTTTGAGCTACAGTTTTTTAAATGGAGCCTGAGTCATGAAACAGAATTACTAAAAAAAATCGATGTAGGCCTCATGCCATTGCACGACAATATTGAATCGTTAGGGAAATGCGGTTTCAAACTGATTCAGTACATGGGGCTTGGTATCCCCGGAATTGCCTCAGGCATAGGGATTAACTCGCTAATAATAGAAAATGGTATTAACGGATTTTTGGTAGAACCCGGCAACACCTGGGATGAGGTAATCGAAAAAGTGATTCGCACAAAAGAAACACTGCCATCAGTTGGTAATAGGGCAAGGAAAACAATACACGATGCTTATACTTTCAATGCCAATAAGAATAAATATATACAGTTTGTTCTTTCGAAATAATATAATAATTTGTGTTTGCGGGTTTTTGAGGTATTCAGATTTTTAATAGGTTTGTATTGTATGCGGAAATCATTTTTAGTAATTAATAATAAGTATGTGTGGCATTGCAGGAATTATAAATTTCAATAATAAAGTTCATGAACACGACATACAGCGCATGTGCGATACTCTTGTTCATCGTGGTCCCGATGCCGGGGGTATCTGGATTAGCAAGAATTCGAATGTGGGACTTGGGCATCGCCGACTGAGCATTATCGATCTTTCGGCCAATGCAAATCAACCCATGCACTATTCCGGTAGATACACCATCACGTTTAACGGTGAAATATTTAATTACATCGAACTCAAGCAAGACTTGCTTAAACGAGGAATACAGTTTATTACGCAAAGCGACACCGAAGTGGTTCTTACAGCCTACGAAGTGTATGGCGAAGATATGTTGCAACACTTCGACGGGCAGTTTGCTTTTGCCATTTACGATCACCGTAACGAAACAATTTTTTGTGCACGCGACCGTTTTGGCGAAAAACCATTTTATTACTACTATAGCCAAGACAAGGGGTTTTACTTTGCATCAGAAATGAAAGCCATTTTTGCGGCCGGTATTCCCTGCGAAGTAAATAATACAATGGTGTTTAATTATTTGTTGCATTGGACTCTTGAAAACCCATACGAGAAATCGGAAACCTTCTACAAAAACATCCATTCTCTTGAGCCCGCAAGCTGCTTGGTGTTAAATCGCAAGGGTATTACGAAAAAGTTATACTGGCAATTGCGCCCCGATTACATCAACAGAAAGATAGATTTCAGTGACGCACTCAACCAATACAAGTTTCTTTTTAGTGAGTCGGTGAAGCTTCGACAGCGTTCTGATGTGGCAGTGGGGACTTCCTTGTCGGGGGGTATCGACTCGAGCAGCGTTGTTCGTGTTATGAACGCTCAGTTAGACAACAATGCCCGGCAGTTCTGTTTTTCGGCTCGCTTCGATGATGCAGACTACGACGAGGGTAAATACATGAGCATTGCATCTGAAGGGCTACAGAATATTGAGTGGAAACAGATTTATATAAACGAAAACGATTATTGGCAAAATTTACAAAAACTGGCTTACCATCAGGAAGAACCTTTTTTGGGCCCCAGTGTGTTTGTGTTGTGGCAGGTGCAAAAACTGGCATACGAACATGGCATTACCGTATTGCTCGATGGTCAGGGTGCCGATGAGGTGCTGGCAGGCTATTTTAAATACTTCAACACATTTTTAAGAGAAACATTATATCGCCGTCCGCTGCACTTCAGGTCGGAGCACAGCAACATTTACCAAACCACAGGATATCGCAGTTCTGTTGCGAAACTGTTGGCAGAATCGCTTGCAAATTCGGCTTCGCACTCGTTTATTGGTTCAAACAGAAAAAAACAGTTAGTTCATAAAGGTGTAACCCCTGAATTAATTGAGAGTAAAAGTAATTTTAAAAACCCTTTTAATACCTACTCTCAACTAAACAGTGCGTTGTGCTTCGATACCTGCATTTATGGAATGGGAAAACTGTTGCGATTTGCCGACCGCAGTTCAATGGCATTCTCCAGAGAAATCCGTCTCCCTTTTTTATCGCACAAATTGGTGGAATTTGTATTTTCGTTGCCTTCCGAATTTAAAATTCATAATGGTTTTACCAAGTATATTCACCGGAAAAGCATGGAATCGGTATTACCATCCGAAATTTGCTGGAGAACCGATAAAATGAGTCCGCAGGCCCCTTACGACAAATGGCTGAATTCCTCCAGAGGATTAGAAATGGTGCAGCACTACAAGCAACTGCTGATTGAGTCAGGATGCTTTTCAAAGGAAATTAACATTTCAAATTTCGAAATAATTGACCTAGGAGCGTTTTTCGAAAATACGAGGGTGTTTTCGTCGCATCAAAACAACCACATTACAAAGTGAAAACGGAAAAGGATAAATATCTGTTGCTAAAAGGAGCTGCCGGAATTGGCGACCGCCTACATGTACTTACCGCAGCGCTCGATTATTGCGAAAAAACCGAACGTAAGCTAATTGTCGACTGGGCCGATGGTGTGTTTGCCAAACCGGGTGTAGATGTATTCGAAAAGTACTTCGTTTGCAAACACCCATTATATCATAAACAAAAAACAGATATCGTTGGTTTAGCCAATGCATCGTGGTATCCATCAATATTCAGTACTTTTGTTTTTGAAGATATATACAACCATTATCTTCCGGTGCATCCCGGTCTGATTTCGAAATTTCCGAAACGACTGGTTCCCAACGGTCGGTTTTGCAAAATATATGGCTATTGGCAATACAATAAAACTCCCAAACGCAACGACCTAAGCATCTTGTTGCATCTCAACGATAAAAACGATATACTGCAGGGTCGTTATCTTCCCGAGAAACTCCATCACGATGTTGTGGTATATGCTGATATGGCACATATTTCGAAAAAGGATATATTTATTAAGTTCATTGATATTTCTGATTTCTTGAAAAATAAAATTGAGAAACTTGCAGTTGAATTTCAACTTGGCGAAAAATCGGTAGGTGTGCACATTCGCGCTACCGATAAAAAACCACTGAATGAGATTGCCACACTCTTAAAGTATTTAAAAGACAAGTTCGGCGACGAGTTTTTATATTTTATTGCTACCGATAATAAGAAGTTTGAGGAGGTATTTCGGTCAAATTTTTCGAAAGTTCTTTGTTGCGAAAAATTTTTACCCAAGGTGAATATTGGAGGAGTTCATCATTATGCGCAACAAACAAAGAATTGGGATAATGCCGAATTGGTGCTGGAACAAAGCATTGTTGATATGTGGCTTCTGTCGAAATGCGAGTATCTATATTATATGGGAAATTCATCGTTTTCTATTGTTTCAGCATATATGCATAATAATGCAGCAAAACAGCTTGATTGGAATAGTCTTTAGTGGAAAAATTTGTAAAGTATGAAAAAACCTTTTCGAAGAATTGTGCAGTATCTTTTCGCTTTATTCGGGTTCGACTACCAACGTTTATCTGATGTTGAAAGCGTAAAACAGTTAATTAAAAGTTTAAAACCATATAACACCAACGTAAAACTCATTCGTCTTGGTCCTAATGGCGATGGTGGCTACCTTGTGCCTGATGACCTTGCCGGAATTAAAGCCTGCTTTTCGCCAGGGGTAAGCAACATCAGCGGATTTGAAGAAGATTGCGCCCGATTGGGAATGCAAATATTTATGGCCGACAAAACAGTTGAGAAACCAAACATAAAACTCTCTCCCGAAAAATATCATTTTCTAAAAAAGTTTATAGGTCACTTTAATGATGAAGATTTTATTGAAATAGAAGAGTGGTTGAAAACAGCTCAATTGAATCAACATGATGATTTAATGCTGCAAATGGATATCGAGGGCTGCGAATACTTCACTTTTATCAATATTCCGCAATCTTCGTTAAGCCGATTTCGTATTATTGTTGTAGAGTTTCACAATCTGGATAGGTTATGGAATCGCGATTTTTTCAAACTGGCTTCTGCAGCTTTCGAAAAAATACTCAAAACACACACCTGTGTCCATATTCATCCAAACAATTGCTATGGTGTAAACAAACACAAGGGCATCGAAATACCGGTGTTGGCCGAGTTTAGCTTTTTTCGAAACGATAGAATATCAGAGAAAATACCTAAAACACTATTTCCCGATCCCCTTGATTTCGATAATACTACAGCAAAGCATATTGTATTACCAAAAAATTGGTTTCTCGAAAGTTAATGACATCAATGGCAATTTTGAAATCAAAAAAACATTATTTTTATTTGATTTTTAGTAATCAATTTGTTCCAAATTTCGGAGGGAGCATTTGTATATCTGAATAACATTAATGAAGAATTTGATTAAAAAAATAAGAAGAAAAACAAAAAAGTCCTTCGGCCATCAGTCGAAGAAGTCATATTTAATTATAAAACGAAGCGATCAAGGCATTGGATTAGGGTCGTATATTTTAACCAATCTTGGGCAAATGCATTATGCTTTTAAAAATGGAATGACGCCTGTTATCGACATGCAAAGCTACCTGAATTCCTATCTCGAAAGCAACGAAGTTGGGAAGTGTAATGCTTGGGAATTCTATTTTAAGCAACCTGCCGGTATTGGTCTTAGCCAAATATCTTTGCGCGATTGCGAAACTATCGACGGGACTCCCGTGTTTTTACCATACGATAGCATGGATTTTTTAACCAACGATAATTTGGTGAAATACTGGCAAGCTTTTACAAAAGAAAATTTGAAGTTAACCGATGAGATGAACATTCACATCAACAAAACAATGAATGAACTGTTTGTCCAAAGCAATGATAACATTTTGGGAGTGTTGTGCAGGGGAACCGATTACATAAACACCAAACCATATGGACATCCGGTTCAACCTTCGGTTTATGAGGTAATTGCGAAAGCCGAAGAAGTAATTAAAACACAAGGATGCAGTAAGGTTTTTCTCGCAACCGAAGATGCTTCAATTTTAAATGTTTTCAAAGAGTGCTTTAAAGAGAAACTTATATTTACCAATGCTATGCGATACGGAGAAACGCAAGGGAAACGCTTAACGGCGATACGTTTTAACCGCGAACGCGATAAGTATTTCAAAGGTCTTGAATATCTGGAATCGATTGTACTGCTTTCGCGCTGCCAATGCATGATTGCCGGCAGAACAAACGGCAGTTTGCTGGCTCTTTTAATGTCGGAAGGCTATAGGTACATGTATATGTGGAACAAAGGACGATATGGAATTGATGATGATGTTACTTCAGATAAACATCGTATTACTTAATGCCAATAGATTACTGTTCATAATAACCATTACTTGCCCTGGGCTTGTTTTTTTTCGTCAAAGAATAATTCATAATAAACTATCGTTTGGTGAATACCCACTTAGTTTTGTTAACTTTGAGGCTGTATGAAAACAATAGCTTTTTTTTCGGTGTTATTAAGTTTGAGTTTAGTTAGCTATGCTCAACATCGCGCCTGCGACACATGCTATATGAAGTATATTGTGTCGGTGCTGGCCCACGATTCGTTGTGTGGTCGCGATGCAGGTACTATTTATGAAGAAAAATCGGCGTTTTTTATTGCGGAACAGTTTCAGAGCCTGCGAATACCACCTCTAGTTAAGAGGAATTATTTTCAGCAATTCACATGGCTTGACGACAGCATCGAAAAACAATCGGTAAATGTGATGGCATTCGTTAACAACAAAACCGAAAACACGATATTAATCGTAGCCCACTACGACCACCTGGGAATGGGTGGCAAACGTTCGCGCAGTTATGGGAAAACAGCCGTGCACAATGGTGCCGACGATAACGCCAGTGGTGTGGCAATGATGCTGTCACTCGCACGGGAATTGAAAAAGAGGCAGTATAAAAAGTCGAATTTTTTGTTTGTGGCACTGGCTGCACACGAGCCCGGATTGTTTGGGTCGAAATACCTGTCGGAGAATCTGCCTGTTTCTTTTGAACAAATCAAACTCGTGGTAAACATCGATATGGTTGGCAGAATGAACCCTGAAACAAACATGCTTTTGTATGCGTCGAACACGCCGGCAGTCGATAGCAGCATTATAGAAACATCGGTTGCTTTTGCTGATTTACAACTAAAAAAAACAGAATTACCCGTGGGCGATCACAGTGCTTTTGCGAATAAACAAAAAATTCCGGTAGTTTTTTTCAGCACAGGCATGCACGACGATTACCACAAGCACTCCGACGATGTTGAATCGATTAATAATGCAGGCATGCACAACATTTATTTTTTTATGAAAAAATTCCTCTTAAGTTTTTATAGATAAATCGGAATAATTCGCAATTTGATTGATAAATCAATTGATATAATTTGTATTTTTGTGTATTAAAATAAATTAAGGCATATGAAAAAAATATACCGTGTAATTGTTATTGCTTGTGCATTATTTATGCCTGTAGCAATGTTTGCCCAAGGGGTAGCCATTAATACCGACGGAGCAGCGGCACATGCTTCGGCTATGCTCGATGTGCAATCGACAAACAAAGGTTTATTGGTACCGCGCATTGCCAACTGGGCAAGCAATCCGGCCAATCCGGCCACAGGCTTAATGATATTTAACCTAGTAGGAGATGGTACTAATGGCCCCGGTTTTTATTATTACACAGGTTCTGCATGGGTAAAAATGTTTGCCGGCGGCACCAACGATTATATTTTGAATCAAGTGGCAACCGATCAAACAGCCGGCTTTCGCATTAGTGGCAACGGGTATATAGGTAGCAATTTGGGAGTGGGAACCACTTCTCCCTTGGGACGAATACATACCAATATCGGAAGCGGAGCAGTTACTGCAACTACATACGCACTGTATTCGCAAAACCAGGCCACCAACACAACTACCGATGGAGTAAATAAATTTGGTGGATACTTTGTTTCGCAAGGTGCGTTTACCGGTGGAAGTGGTGCAGCAACCAACAACTATGGTATTTATACTGTAGCCACGGGTGCCGATAACAACTATGGCGTATGGGCCTCATCGGGTACTGCAATTTATGGGGTTGGTACCGTTTATGGAGTTTATGGACAAACTTCAACCAATAATGGATATGGTGGGTATTTTTCGAATACAGCAACCGGTACCGGAACACAATATGCTTTACGTGCACAGGCTAGCGGAGGTACCGGCACAGGGACAAAGTTTGGTGTTTATGCTCTTGTAAATGGCAGTGCAACCACCAACTATGCAATATATGGGAACGCTTCAGGTGGTACCACCAACTGGGCCGGATATTTTATGGGGAACACATATATTTCGGGAAGCACAGGTATTGGAACAACATCTCCCTCAACTCAGCTCCACACTACCGGAGGCGTAAGGTTTCAGGTTCTTGGAGGTTCTGGAACTGCCCTTGTTATGACCGATAACAACGGATTGCTTTCGGCAAGCACCGCATCGTCGGCAGGTTTGGTGTCGGGCAGCGGCACACTGAATTATGTGAGTAAATTCACACCCGACGGTGTTTCGCTTGGCAATTCTCAGATATTCGACAATGGAACAAACGTAGGTATTGGTACGGCAAGCCCTGCCCAAAAGCTGCATGTAAACGGTATGGTGCAATCGGGTGGGTATCGCACTACTGCCGGCAACACCAATTACTACCATTTTACGCGAAATACCGGGGGAACAGCCGTGTATATCAATCAGGCGGATGCGACAAGTCCGATACTACGGCTCTCATCGGGCACCGAAACTGCCAATTCAGGGGTGGTATTCACCGTCGAAAATAATGGAAGTACAGGTGTTGGAACAACTACTCCAACAGGTCGTTTGCACACTTACGTAAGCAATGCAGCCGTTACTACCACAACTCACAATCTCTACGTGCAAAATCTGGCTACCAATACCACAACCGACGGTATAAATAAATACGGAGGTTATATAACCTCAAATGGTACTTTCACCGGAAGCACGGGTACTGCAACAAACAACTATGGGTTGTATGTTTCTGCAACGGGTGGCGATACCAATTATGGCATATATACAGTGGGAACTCAATATGGTATTCGCGGAGAAACATCAAGCAATGGTGGCAGGGGCGGTTACTTCCGAAACAGCTCAACAAGCACAGGAACTCAATATGGTATTCAGGCACTTAGTTCCGGAGCAGGAGCATCCGGAACCCGGTATGGAGTTTACGGACAGGTAACCGGTACGGGTACCACCGCCTATGGTGTGCGTGGTTCGGTTACAGGAGCAAATACCACAAATTACGGAGTGTATGGCGATGCCTCGAATGGCACCACAAACTGGGCAGGATATTTTACCGGAAACACCTATGTGGGGGGTAATCTCGGTGTTGGGACAACTTCACCCGGTGTTAAAATCGATGTCGCGGGTGGAGCCATAAGGACCAATAATCAGCTTATTTCGACAGCCGCAACCGGCACAGCACCTCTGGCTGTAAGCTCAACTACTGTGGTTACCAATCTGAATGCCGACCTGCTCGATGGCAATCATGCTTCGGCATTTGCGCTTGCAAGCCATACACATGCTGCTTCACATATAACCTCGGGGGAATTTGACCGAGCGAGGGTGCGACGTATGATTTCGGCCGACACAAGGGCAAGCAACCCCAATCCTGATACGTATGAACCGGCCCTGCAAGCCGACTTTAAAACCAACACTACCGATGGACTTGTCGACGGTGGCACCTATCATGGGGTGTTGTCGTACCGTCCCTATGGTACCGGTACCGACTACTCGGGTGGTCCCATGCATCAGTTAGGCTTCACTCAAAACGGAAACATGTGGATTCGCACTTCAACGGGTACAACAACTTGGAGTGCATGGAAAAAAATGATGAGTGCCAGCGATATTTCCGGTTCTACCAATTATGTAGCCAAGTTTACAGGCGCCAACAGTGTTGGCAATTCTCAGATTTATGATAACGGTTCCAGTGTGGGTGTTGGCACAACAAGTCCGGGGTATAAACTTGATGTATCAGGCGATATCCGTTCAACCAATAAAATTTATGCCAATGCCAATGGCGCTTCCTATTTTAGAGGTGGCGACGATGCTGAACTATGGGATGTTAACGTGGCAAATACATTAGGCATTTATGGTGTACAGAATTCGGCAGTAGCAACAATTAGATTGGGGAGTGGCGCAGCCGATATCTCGGGTTCGGGGGGCAATATTGGGATTGGAACGACAAGTCCTTCTTCTAAACTCCATATTGCAGGAACCAGCTATCATTACCTCGATGCACAACACTACAGTTATAATGCCTACACAACAAATTACACCAACTATGCATACCAGTCCAATCCCAGTGGTTCAGCAGCCGGTAATTATTGGGCTAGTTATAATTATCACACATGCAGTTACAATGGAACCGATTATAGCGGTGGTATGCAGGGTGGCGTTAAAGGTTATGCCTATTGGGGAAGGGAATATACAGCAGGTGTGCAAGGTTGGAATTATGGCGATTACAACCGTTGTTCCGGAGTGCAGGGATATAACAGCTCAGCAAATTCATGGGGTGCTTTGGGTTATAAAAACAGTGTTGGAACCGGCTATGGAGGCTATTTTACATCATACACATCAGGTGGGGGCTTTATAATTGCTGATGAATTAAACACTGTTGGTATTGGAGCCTATGGAGGAATTCTTGGCTCCTAGTCGCGTGGCGAGGTTATGGGGATGGCCACCAGTGGTGAGTTGTTTGCACTGTACAACGATGGGAATGCCTACACCGAGGGTTATTCTGCCGATATTGTTGAAACCGGTGACGGAAGAAAAGCTGCATTTGCGGTCACCTCAACCGAACTTAAAATCTATGCTGATGGAAAAGGTAACATATCCGGAAACGAGGTTTACGTAAAATTCGACTCCTATTTTGCCTCGATGCTGTCGGCCGAGAATTTGCCAAATGTAACCATTACACCCATTGGCGGTTGGGCTCCTGTGTATATTAAAACCATTACCACCGAAGGATTTACGGTAGCTGTGGCTGATAACAATAACACCAATCTTGATTTTACATGGATTGCTGTTGGCCGGCGAATCGATCACAACAATGCTGCACTTCCCAAAGATTTGGAAAACGAGCGTTTCAACCAAAATATTCGAGGTTTTATGTTCAACGAAAACGAGCTCAATAATTCAGCTACACCCATGTGGTGGGATGGTACACAAATTCGATTCGATGCACTTCCCGAAAAACCTGTTGATATGGGTAAAAAAATGGAGGAAGAACGTAAAATGATGCCTTCGCAGAACCAATAGGACTTTGTTCAAAACTTAAAAAATAAGTACAATGAATAAACATATTTTAATAGCACTTTTTCTGGTGATTACTGGTATTCTTCATTCCCAAACCATAGTAAATTCCGGAGCAAAAATCAATGTACCTTCGGGAACCTATCTGATATTTAAGAACCTGAATAATTCGGGCGATAACGCGTCGTTTTATTACAACACGAATATTTCGGTATCGGGTAACTGGACCAACGTATCGCCGGCAGTGTTCAGCAATGGAGCCAATGGAGCCGTTACATTCAACGGCAGCGAGGTGCAAACCATACAAAGCGGGGGCAGCAGTTTTAAAACGCTGAGCATTAACAACTCGGCAGCGGCATCGCATGCCATAGTGCTGAGCGACGACTTGAGCATAGCCACTCAACTGAATCTGACCGATGGTGTAATAAATACTGCCGGGAACAAAGTAATTTTTCTCGACGGCTCGGCAACTACCACAGGCAGCATGAACAGTTTTATCGATGGAAACGTGCAGAAAAACGGCAGCACGGCCTTCACCTTTCCGGTAGGCAACATCACCCAGCGCGACCTCGATGGAGACTCGAACCCCGAGAACTATGTGGTTTGGGCGCCCTTTGCTGCCACTCCGGCCTCATCGGCCTCGGTGCAGGTACACTATAAGTTTTCGAACGAAGGTATGCCCGACTGGTGGGAACATGGCGGCAATATGGATACGGATCTGCACCATGTAAGCGACAGAGAGCACTGGGTGGTAAACTCGCCTGTGAACCTTACCAGTGTAACCCTATACTGGAAAAACAATGCCCACGCCCTTGGCGAGATTTGCATACACAGCCTGTGTGCCGGCGACGACAGCGACTACGACCCGGCCGATTTATCGCTAACCTACTACGACGGCATGTGGGTCGATTTGGGCGGAACAGCTCAGGGCAATCACAACGAGGGGTATATCAGTTCGGGCCCCATTCCGTTTTCGTCGAAGGGCACCAAAGTGGTAACATTTGGGTCGAAGAACGACATCGACCCATTGCCGGTAGAACTTGTAAGCTTTTCGAGTATCTGCCACAACGAAACGGTGCTGCTCGAATGGCAAACTGCCAGCGAAATCAACAGTGCCTATTTTGTGATTGAGAAATCGCTAAATGCAATTGACTTCGAAGAAATTGGCAGAATTCCTGCGGCCGGAAACAGCAACGAGCTTCTCTACTATAATTTTACCGACCTCAGAAACGAGCACACAGCCAAGTATTACCGGTTGAAGACCGTAGATATTGATGGCAGCTTCGAGTATAGCAATAGCCTGGTGGCTTATTGCTACGAAGTAAGCAATCCGGTGGTTATGGTATATCCAAATCCGTTCCGCGACATATTGTACATAAAAGGCGAAAACATGAATGGAGAGCAATCGCAGGTGTTAATTTACGATATGCTGGGCAAATTGCTATATGCCGAAAAACTCGACAACAGCTACGGCAGCTTTGGCACCGAAATACATCTGGGGCATTTGTGTCCGGCTATGTATGCTGTAAAAGTAGTGTGCAGCGACTTCACCCAAACCATAAAAATCGACAAGCATTAACACCGCATTCTAATGTAAAACAAATCGAAACTATATGAAAAACGTTTACCTGCTAATTGCTATATCACTCATGCTCCTGACAGTTCCGGGAGCATTGTTTGCCCAAGGGGTAGCCATCAACACCGATGGTGCAGCAGCCCATGCTTCGGCCATGCTCGATGTGCAATCCACGTCGGGAGGTATTCTAATTCCAAGGCTGACCTTGGCACAGCGGGGCAATCTTACAAACCCTGCCAATGGATTGCTTATTTATCAAACCGACAACCAGCCCGGGTTCTATTTTTATAATGGAACCTTGTGGACTAGAATAAGTGCCGGGATTGATGCTTCAGGAACAACAAATTATGTTTCGAAATTCACAGGGGCCAATTCATTGGGGAATTCACAAATTTTCGACAATGGCACCAATGTGGGAATAGGAACCAGCTCTCCGATGTATAAGTTACATGTTTCGGGAACAGGATATTTTACAAACGGCACCACAACTGCAACACTTGCTGACGCAGGAAGCAACAGGGGAGTATATGGAACCGGCACATACGGAGTATATGGAAATGGAACGTATGGGGTGTATGGAAGTGGAAACTATGGGGTTTACGGTAATGGTGGAGGAGGGACTGGCGTTTACGGCACCGGAGGGATCTATGGTGTATATGGAACCAGTGGAAGTGGTTGGGCGGGATATTTTAATGGACTTTTTTACATTTCAGGCAACACCGGCATTGGTGTCTCATCACCTACAGCCCAGTTACATACTACAGGAACAGTTCGATTGGCCTACTACACCAATGGTTTTCTGCGGGTTGATGCAAGTGGAAATCTTGGCGTTTCGGCTGCATCATCGTTATTCACGGTAGGAACTGGATTAAGCTGGGCTGGCAGCACACTGAACAGTGTGTGGACAATAAGCGGAAATAATATTTATAATAATAATACCGCAAATGTTGGGATTGGCACCAGTTCGCCCGGAACAAAACTAGACGTCTCAGGTGGCAACATCCGAACCACAAACCAATTGGTATCAACACAGGCTACCGGGACAGCGCCATTGGCTGTTTCGTCAACAACGATGGTAATAAATCTTAACTCAGATTTACTCGACGGTTATCATGCCTCGGCATTTGCTACATCGAGTCACACCCATGCAACCTTAACCCGTGGTGCCGGCTTAACCGGAAACAACTACGATGGCTCAACAGCTACCACCTGGGCGGTCGATTTTGGAAGCAGCTCGGTTGCCGGGAACGGTCCAAAGGCACAAGGTAACTTCGGACAGTTTCAATCTCATAGCACCTATACAGATTTCAATGCCAACCCGGCTTATTGGGGATGGAACTATGTGCAGGGCAACACCAACGCGCCTAATACAAACTCTTCTCAGTGGTATCGCGAAGTTATTAGTCTGGGAGATGCCTATCCGGCCCGTGGGGCAGGAGGCTATAGCCTTGAACTGGCATTCCCGCGATATAATACCACAACTGCAGGCATATGGATGAGAACTGTTGAAAATGGAACTATTGGTACCTGGACACGAATTGATGCAAACGGACTCAGTGTTTCGGGAACGACCAACCGCGTTGCTAAATTTATTTCAGCCAATGCAGTGGGAAATTCTCAGATTTTTGATAACGGCACCAATGTGGGAATTGGAACGGCTTCACCCACACAAAAGCTATATGTTGCTGGAGGCAATATCTTAAACGAAGGAATTCTGTATCAAAACACATGGCTCGGGCAAGGTTCCGGTGCTCATGGCATAAGCTGGTATCAGCCTTCGTTTGTTACCTGGTTCGACTATATGGCGCCTCCGGGAACTACGAATGCCCCCAGTGGAACAGCAGCACCCACCGATGCAACGGCTAATGTAACCTCGTGGGCGCGAAGATTCAACATCGAAAGCCTTGCCGGATATGGCTGGATTTTTGAATCCGGTTCCAATACAGCAGGGTCTGCCCCTACTGCCAAATTCGCCATCAGCTCAAACACAGGAAATTTCCACTCAACCGGTTCAGGAGTGGTTGATGGAACCCTTCGAGCAGGCGCTTATGCAACTCTTGGATCAGGAACAAGTGCCGGTTATTATCAGGATGCAACCAACGGGGCTTACAGGGCAATAGTTGGTGCAGGTACAACAAACGGCTATTACTTTCAAACCAATGCAGGAGGCACTACAACAATGTATGTGGGACTTGGCGGAACATACAATGGTAAGGTTGGGATTGGTACTACCACTCCATCATTTAGTCTGCACGTTCCGTCAGGCTATATTGGGACTGATTATATTAATACCACCGACAACGTCGTAGGCTCAGGGGTAACCGGCATCATGGTGAAGGCCGGTGATAATTATCATCGCACAGCCAGTGCAGCAGCAATTGCAGCTTTTTTAAATGCAACAGGCACCTGGATTCCCAACAATGGTATCGGCGACTGGCAAATCGCCTCATCGTCAACGGCAACCGATTATACAACCGCATCCCTCGAACTTCGGGAGTCGAACTTTTCAGGTGCCTCGGGCATTCCTCCAAGGCTTGGGTTTCACTGGGGTGGTGTGGTGGCCTCACAAATTGGCATCGAAAGCTCGGGAAGAATTGCCATTCTCAACAATCCCGGAAGCAGTTACGAAAGTCTGATTGGCAATAATTTATATGCCAATGCCGAAATTTATGTGAACAACTGGGTTCGCCACAACGATAACGACGGAACCTATTGGAGCAATAACGGATGGCATATCTATCCAAAAGATGCCAGCGATATGTATCTGCGTACCGGTTCGGGTAACGGTGGCATTTGTGGCACGGTGGGAGATGCTACAGCACGTGGGTATTTGCACTGGACCACAGGTAACGAAATAGGCCTGCTAGACAATGTGCGTAGCTGGCAACTCCGTGCGTGGAACGGAGGCACCGAAATTTACGATGCTACCTACAATAATAGTTCATATGCCTATTATTATCGCAATCGTTATGGTGTTGATACCGATCATACTTTTGGTATTTATTTCGGAAGCGATGCTTCAACTGCTTATGGTATATTCCGCGAATCGGGTGCCTGGACGAACCCTTACCCCGATTTGAGAATAGCTTTTCACACCGGTATAAAACTTGGTGCCAATGCCAGTTACAACGGTATCAGGTTTTACAACGATTACGATATGTCAACTCTGGTGATGTCGGTTAACGATGCATCAACAAGCGGGATAAATAACGTATACATACCTTACATGCTCGGTGTTGGAGCATATCCTTCAGCTAACTATCATATTTATGCCTATGATTCTCCATATACTTCTGGCACTGGTTATGGTAATGGATATTCACGTTCATGTATTAATGGGGCAGATTTAAATGTGCAAACATATGAATTTGGAACTACCGGATATGCCTATAATGATTATACCCGATGCGGAGGAGTACTAGGAGCTCAATGGAGTGCATCTTACTGGGGCTCACTTGGTTATAAAAATAGTGGGGGAACAGGCTATGGTTGTTACTATACCTCTGTTAGCTCCGGCAGCGGTTTTATGAACAACAACGGCATCGTATCAGGTATCGGTAGTGGCGGCTATGGCGGTGTCATGGGCGGCTGGAGTCGTGGCGAAGTGCTGGGATTCACTACTGCCGGCGAATTATATGCATCATATAATCTGGGCAATGAATATACTTCAGGTGTTTCGGCTGATATAGTTACAACCGGAAACGAACGTCATGCAGCCTATTCGGTTACATCTTACGACATAAAAGTGTATGGCGATGGCAAGGCAAAGCTGGTAAACGGGGTGTGCTATGTGCAATACAGCAAGGAGTTTACAAACCTGATATCTGCCGATAAAGTGCCAACCATCACTGTTTCGGCGCTGGGCGAGTGCGAGGGTGTATATATTGTAAATGCCGATAAAAACGGATTTACTGTGAAAGAATTCAGAGGTGGCCAGTCGAATGTTGAGTTTTCGTGGATTGCCATTGCTACCCGTGCCGATGCTCACGAGTTGAATACCTTACCCGCTGATATCAAAAATCGGGATTTCGATAAGAATCTGAAAGGCGTTATGTTTAACGAGAACAATAAAAACCAGTCGGCTACGCCTATTTGGTGGGATGGAAATACAGTGCGCTTCGATGCGCAGCCCGAAGAACCCAAACCTGCTAAAACCGAAGATTTAAGTCCGATGAAGTCCACTCAGGGCGATTCTCGCAACGATAATTCATCGCCCGAGTTAAGCCCTCTTGAGCATTCCAAAAGGAATGCCTCGGATGTGCAAAACGAATATTATGCGCCAAAAAAATAAACGAGTTACTTGAGTAAGAAAAAAATTTGATTATAGAACATTTAAGATAGTTAAAACCCAGCCATTATGAACAAGCTATTATTGAGTATTTCGATAGTGATAATTTTGCTTGCTTCACAGGTGAGCAATATTTATTCGCAGGGTGTGGCCATCAATACAAGTGGTAACCCCGCCGATGCTTCGGCCATGCTCGATGTGCAATCGACTTCGGGAGGTATTCTAATTCCACGACTTACATTAGCACAACGGGGTAATCTGGTCTCGCCTGCCTCCGGATTATTGATTTATCAAACCGACAACCAAGCTGGTTTCTATTTCTACAATGGAACCGTCTGGACTAAGATTAGTACCGGCCTTGATGTTTCGGGAACCCAGAACTATGTTTCAAAATTCACAGGGACCAATTCACTGGGCAATTCGCAAATTTTTGATAATGGAACTAATGTTGGGATTGGAACAGCAACACCTTCTTATAAGCTGCACGTAGCGGGCAACGGTTATTTTATTAATGGCAGCAACCGCAGTTACTTGGCAGATGTCTCGAATGGAAGAGGTGTGTATGGAATTGGAACGTCTGCGGGTATTTACGGAGAGGGCGGAACATATGGAGTAATTGGCACGGGTACAAACACTGGAGTATATGGTGTAAGTACAAACATTGGTATATATGGTACGGGAAGCGCATGGGCAGGTTTTTTTAATGGCAGTGTCCATGTGTCAGCATATCTAGGACTTGGAACTGTCTCACCAACAGCGCAGTTACATACCACGGGATCTGTTCGTTTTCAGGGATTGACGGGATCGGGAATACGAATTGTATTCGTAGATGGAAATGGAAATTTATCGGCTAATACCGCTGCTGGGGCCGCATTAATCAGCGGCACGGGAACAACAAATTACGTTTCGAAATGGACTGGTACCAATACTCAGGGCAATTCTCAAATTTTCGACAATGGAACTAACGTTGGGATTGGAACGGCTTCGCCAACCTATAAACTAGATGTTCAGGGAGCTAGCGGTATTAGAATTGGTAACACTACTTATGACGCCAATCTGGTATTTGGAAACAATGCCACCTGGAAAAGCGGAATCAGGGTGTACGACAATGGTGATGCGGAAATGAGGATATGGCACGCAAACACCAATGGTCAAATTGTTTTGGCCACCGGATATAATGGCGATCAGGCCACCACAATGCCTACGGATGGTTTATTTATAGACCAGAATAAAGTGGGAATCGGGTATGCATCGCCGGCTGCAGCTACCGGAAAGCTATTGGTAAACGGAAATGTGGGCATTGGCACCACAACTCCTGGTTCCCCCTTGCACGTTGGTTCAACCGGATGGAGCGCAAACCAATTACATTTTTCAAGCGGATGGACCACTGCAGGTTATCATGCCACCATTGGCAGCGGCTATACCGGAATCAGTGCCTCTGGAATAATGTTGGGTACCCCACATGTTCCATGGCGGGCAAGCTATGGTGCAAAACTTAGATTTGCCAGCGATCAGGCTGCTACCTATTACTGGGATTTGGGAATGAATGGTGAAGCCGGTGGTTCGACCGACCGTTTTGATGTAAACAGAAATAATTCCAATTTATTTACCATAACCAATGCAGGACGCGTTGGTATTGGCAATGTTGCCCCGGCCGTAAAACTTGATGTTAACGGAACAGCAGAAGCAAATGCATTTTCACAAAATACGAATGGTTTGCGTATCACTGCACCCGAAGGCGCTTCGTATGTAACCAGTACAAGTTCTGTGACCGGTGCCATAAAAATTACTTTACCACAGTATAGATCTTCGACCATGATGCGCATGACAGTGAAAATATATCAGTATTCAACCGATCGGTCGTATACCATCGAATTGGGAGGATACAATTATGCATTAGGAGGCTGGTATAATACCTTTGCCAATGTAACAACAACCAGTGGGCCAGCATTAAATGTAAGATTTGGTTACGACGCATCATCGAAAAACTGTATTTGGATTGGTGAAACAAGTTCCACATGGGCATATCCACAGGTATTTGTAACCGATTTTCAGGCCGGTTATAGCAATTACACCACCGATCAGTGGGACGATGGTTGGGCAGTTACCTTCGAAACCTCATTTGCAACCGTAGAAACCGTGGCTAACACTTCGAATAGTTCGAGCAATAGCTATATTAATAACGGAACTGCATCGCAAAGTGCCAACTTTAATATTACCGGGTATGGATATGCCGGGAACTATTTTCAAACACCTACACTATATGTGAGTGGTTACCGTCATACTGCTTCAACCTATGAAAACGTATATTCCGACAACAACAGTTCCGGTGGGTTTCGTTTATTAAGAAACGATGGTAATTCATGGGGATATTTTTATGCCGACAACTCCGGAATAGGAATCCTAAAAGATGGAAGCTGGGCAGTTCGGGCTACCGGTAGTGTAAACGGAAACAATACTGATGTTTCATTTTTTACAGACGGTGGCACTCAGCGGGCTTATTTCAATTCTTCCGGATTATATTTTAACATGTCAAATCCTCAGGTGAATGCAAGTTCGTATTTTATCGCACCCGGTGGCGCATACTTCAACAGCGGTACGGTTTATTGTGAAGCTGCCATTCAGGCCAGAGGCGGAATACAGAACGATGGAGGGAATTATGGTGGCGATGTGCAAATACACGATAATTTAAGAATAAGCAATGCTGTTTCGTGCATTGGCGGTTATTGTCCGCCAAACAATGCCATACGGCTTACTCCCAACCTGCATCTGAACTCAAGTGCCGGTTATGCTACAATTATTAATTGGGATAACGGAACAACAGGAGCTACTCAAACATTCAGGATTGGAAATGGAGCAGGGGCAGATGTGTTTTATGTAAGGGCAGATTCATATACATGGGCCGGAACTTCTTCAACTACGTTGCCAAATGTAATTTATGCTTCAAGACCATCAGGTAATTACGGTGGTGGGAGAGCAACAATTTATGGGTATCGATATGGCGGAGGTTCAGGTTCTGACGGGACCGGTTATAGTGTTTACGGTACGGATGCCGGTGTTCAGGGTTATACATACTATGGCAACCTTTACGCTTTTGGGGTTGCAGGACATACCTATGGCGATTACACCAGAACCGGTGGCACCATGGGATCTGATAATGGAGGATCCAACTGGGGTTCGTTGGGTTACAAAAACAGTGGAGGATCCTGGTATGGGCTATATTACACATCTGTAGGTAGTGGCGGCGGTTTTATGAACAACAACGGCATCGTATCAGGTATCGGTAGTGGTGGTTATGGCGGCGTAATGGGTGGCTGGAGCCGGGGCGAAGTGCTTGGCTTCACAACTTCAGGCGAATTATATGCTTCGTATAATATGGGCAATGAATATACTTCCGGTGTTTCGGCTGATATTGTAACCACCGATTCAGGACGGATTCCGGTATATTCGGTTACCTCAAACGATGTTAAAGTGTATGCTGATGGGTCTGCACAACTGATAAATGGGAAATGCTATGTAAGCTTTGATGAGTCGTTTGTGGGTGTCATTTCAAAAGAAGGAAAGCCAACTATAACGGTTACTCCTAATGGCGAATGTAATGGATTGTACACTGTTGAAATTTCAAGTCATGGATTTACCGTAAAAGAACTGAACAATGGAACATCGTCTGTTGAATTTTCTTGGATTGCCATCGGGAAAAGGATTGATGCCGAAAAAGCAGGAGAATTGCCGGATGCGTTGAAAGATAAAAATTTCGATAACAACCTGAAAGGCGTCATGTTCAACGAAAACGATAAAGATAATTCAGCGACTCCCATCTGGTGGGATGGAAACAACCTGAGGTTTGATAAAATGCCTGAAACAACTGTTAATAAACCCAAAGACGACCCCAACATGCCTTCGGGTAATAATGGCGATGATGTTAACCGTCTGATTCAGCAAAACAATCAGCCACTACCCGAAAACAATGAGTGGAGACCTTCTCGCGAACAACCTGTTAGAAATCAAGGAGACAAAAAGGATGTAAATATCCAGTAACAGAGATAATATAAATGCGGTGTTTGTTTCCTTCAGGGTAAAACTTTTTATTTGGGTTCGAGATAATTTGTACCTTTGCATATACACTTAAAACAATGACAGTTATGAAAATAATATTACGATATCTGGTACTTACCATCCTGGTAGGTGGTTTCTGTAATCACCAATTGTTTTCGCAAGGCGTAGCCATCAATACCAGCGGAGCAGCGGCCCATGCATCGGCCATGCTCGATGTAAGTTCTACCTCTTCGGGTATGCTGGCGCCACGAATGAGTGCTGCGCAGCGCTCAGCCATAAGCAATCCGGCAACGGGTTTATTGGTATTTCAAACCGATGGCTCCTCGGGCTTTTACTATTACACAGGAAGTAGCTGGATACGGATTAGTTCGGGCATCAATGCATCGGGAACTGCCAATTATGTGTCGAAATTTACCGATGCTACAACTTTAGGAAGTTCTCAAATATTCGATAACGGCACCAACGTAGGTATTGGAACGGCCTCACCGTCGCAAAAACTCGAAATTAACGGCATGGTGCAGTCGGGAGGCTATCGTACTACATCAGGTAGCACCAATTATCACCACTTCACACGCAATGGAGGAGGAACTGCTGTTTATATCAATCAAGAAGACGCTTCGAATGCGATATTGCGATTGTCGTCAGGTATTTATACACCCAACCAAAATGTGGTATTAACGGTTGAGAACAACGGCTATCTTGGATTGGGAACTCTTTCGCCCAGTGTGCAATTACACACTACAGGCGGTGTTCGCTTTCAAAATCTTGGCGGTTCGGGAACACGATTTGTTACAACCGACAACAACGGTGTTTTGTCGGCTGCTACAGCAGCCGGAGCAGGATTGGTGAGTGGAACTGGAACTGCAAGCTATGTAGCCCGCTGGACATCCTCTACCAATATAGGAACAGGTACCATACAAGACAATGGGACCAGAATCGGTATAGGCACTGCACCCCATGCAAGCTATCTGGCACAAGTGGGCGGTGATGTGCTGTTAACTTCGGGCTGGCTTAGAACCACTGGGTCAACCGGATGGTACAGCGAAACCCACGGAGGCGGCTGGTATATGACCGATGCCACCTGGATAAGAACTTACAACAATAAGAGCGTATATCAGAATTCGGGTACCCTGCGCACCGATGGTACTTTTCAGGTAGGCCCTGCCGGAGCCACGCTGAATGTTCCTTATAACGGAGACTTGTCATACAGAACCAATGTGCTTTTCGCCAACACTTCGGGAAATGTGGGCATTGGAACGGCTTCTCCGGGACAAAAACTACACGTAAACGGCAATATTAAACTCGACGACAATATGATGGTAGAAGGAATGTCGAACTACCGTGTTTATCGAAATTTGGCAAGCTATAATAATTCAAGCGGATCGGCTGCCGGAGCATTTGTTATCACTACAAACCAGCCATGGAATTCGGCCTGTATGTTCCGTGTGAAAATAGAAGGTTATTTCTATGATGCCACATCTCCTTTTGAACTTATTGCCGGAGGATATATCTATACTACTAATTCTTTTTATAATTATGGATACGTAAATATCGGTGCCAAACAACTGAATGTTCGATTTGCCCGTAATATATCCACAAATACTGTTGCCATCATTATTGGAAGTGAAGGAGATTCTTACTCTTATCCAAAACTTACAGTAACATCTTTTATGCAAGGACATAGCAATATAAATGAAACCTATGCAGATGGTTGGACAATTGCACAATACACTTCTTTAGCAAATTTTGATTATATTACTACAGTTCCTAACGTAACAACTTTGCCAACCAACAGCAACTATTACATCCAAAACCAAACAGCATCAAACCAATCTGCTAATTTCAGAATCAGTGGAAGCGGATATATCGCAAGTAATGTTGGTATTGGTACCACAAGCCCGCAAGCAAAACTGCATGTTACTACTGCCAATGCATCGGGTTCTGGGACTCCTGCCGGTGGCCTTATGTGGGTAGGGGGTAAAAACGACAATCCCGACAATCAATTTATAAATTTTCGCAATCCTTCTATTTCCGATGGCACCATCCCGGGAATGTCGTGGTGGTCGCCCGACATTATTTTTGGCCGTTACAAAAACGAAACATTCTGGTCGTTCAAAGAAACCCATGCAGGAGGTCTCGGGTCTGCTACCAAAGATATCATCAGAGCCTATGTTGATGATGCCGGAGGTTATCAGAACTTAAACAAAATTGTAATGGCTCCCGATGCTGGCAATGTCGGCATTGGAACCTCCACCCCATCCAGCAAACTCCATGTAAATGCCGGTAGTGTACGTATTTCGGGTAGCACCAATACCAATGTTGATACGGGTGGTATGCTCATATACAGCAACACCTCCGGTCTAGGTGCGGGTACCGCAAAAAAAGTGGAACGTTATTCAAAACTGGTCATGAGTTCCGGTAGTAGTTATCAAATATATGATGATTTCGCAGTAACATTGTATGCCTATCGCTCTGGAAATTACTATTACATCCGTTTGGCCCCAAAATCGGGTTATACCGGGTGGTGGGATTATTCCGAAGAATCGGGAGGAGGTGACGTGAATTGTGTTACTGTGGGCACTCAATATACTATGAGTTCCGACTGGGGGGTTAGCTATACAGGTGGTCTGGAAGTAATAATAAACAGAGAAGATAATTCTTCAGCACCCACTTATAGAATCAGACCTCACTTACATTCTTCAACCAGTAATGGTTATTCTTCAATAATTGTTGAAGTCTATTACCCCTAATAACTAACTATACCTTCATTCCATAAGCCAAATCGCCGGCATCGCCCAAGCCGGGCACAATATACGATTTCACCGTTAGTTCATCGTCGATGGCTCCAAGCCAAAGGGTGGTTTCGGCATTGGGCAGGTATTTTTGTAAATGCTCTATTCCTTCTTTACTGGCTATCAACACCGCAATATGCGTGTGCTTGGGCTTCCCGTGTTTTTGCAATCCTTTGCAGGTAAGCACCATACTCTGCCCTGTGGCCAGCATCGGATCGCACACTATCAAATATCGTTTTTCGATATTAGGTGTTGTGATATAGTCGATTTGAATATCGAATGTGTCGTTGTTTTCGTACTTGCGATAACCGGCTATAAAGGCAGAATCGGCATGGTCGAAAAACGACAGCAGCCCTTCGTGCATAGGCAAACCGGCCCGCAATACCGAAGCTATAACAGGCTGCTCTTTCATGGTAGGTACAATGGCAATGCCCAAAGGTGTTTGAATTTCTTCGTCGCGAAAAGGCAAAGCTTTACTGATTTCGTAGGCGAAAATTTCGGATGCACGTTGCATATTACGTCGAAAACGCATTCGGTCGAGTTGTATCGATTCGTCGCGAATCTCGGCCAGATATTGGTCGAGCAAAGTTCCTTTTCCTCCAAGATTGTTTATTTTCATAGCACAGGTTTTATCGACAGTAATAATACAAAATATTGTTTACTTTTTCAAAAATTGTATTCCTGATGGCAATCGGTTCAATTTCAATTTAGGGTATTCAATAGGAATAGCACCAAAGCCTCTAAAAAACTGAGCTACGCTAACTATAGAGGAACCTTCGAAATCGAGTATCAATGCTTCTGAGGCAAATTGCCTGATTATATGATTGAATAAGCAGAACATGGCACGGGTTTGCTTGCCCTCTTCGGTAGATATCCCAAAAACATAAACCAAAAATTGAGAATTATTGGCAAAAGCGGCTACCGAAACTACCTTGCCTGATTCGTTTTCGACAACATATAAACGAACCAATTGATTTTGGTGCAGGATATTTAGTTTTTGTAGCATTTCATCGCGATACGACTTCGACATATTCGAAATCCATTGTTCATCTGAAGCTTCGATACAATTGGCAATATCGGAAAACGAATCTGAAATACGGCATGTTAACAAATGCTTGTGGGCTTTAGCAATGTTTCGGCGGGTGTTTTGGTTAAATGCTCCAAATAGTGTGTTATAATCTCTGTTCAATGCAAGGTGATGGGTGACACCTTTTTCTTGCTCTCCCATTTCCGAAACTTCGGGATTAACAATATTCAGAGGGAAATCGATATATCGATATTTCTTGGGAATGGCTTCAACAAATGCTTGTAACAGAGAAGTGCTCACAGCATCACCGGCATACACCCCAAGCTGGGGTGTTAATACCGGACGATACACATATCCAATCCCCAGTTTTTGTTTCTGCGGTAAAGGCATCACAGCTTCATAGTCTCCTTGTATCAAGGCATTCCAATTCGGACAAACTATATTGAGCCACTGCGAGCTTGCACAAAAATTGTTGTAATGCGATTGCTCAATACAATTGTTCCAACGTCCAAAATCGATGTTCTTATGTTCGATATGTTTAATTGTTAACACTATTGAGCTTTGTCGAGTAAATATTCATACAATTCAGTCATGGGTGTATGGTGATTTTTATCGGCAAAAGTCTCGTTGTGCCAGAGACTCACAAAAACACCATTTACCGATTTCACCACAGCAATCAATTCATCAATTAAATCAATTGCTTCCTGATGCTTAAGATTCAGGTATTTTTTTATTGTGATATCCATTATCGAAAGAGGCACAACCGACAAATTGGTTTCTTCGTTTTTATCGAGATCGAAAAAGAAAAATGGAGTACAGATACCGGCTCTGAATCCGGGATGTTCGGCATAGGCCATAGTAAAGTCGAATTGGATGCCTAATTCACAGAGTTTTCGGTAAACATCGGGAATCTTGTTTTTCAAATAATGCATGCGCGATTCATAAACCGGCTTACCCAACGAATTCTCAAGAATCTTCTTTTCGTTTTTCCAAAGCAATTCGTTGTTATGACCGGCAAACGAAGGATGTATGCCTATGCGCCCATGCACACTCAGTTCTTGTATTCGTGATGCAAACACCTTACGATTTGGCAAAACATTCTTATCGAATGTAGATGTTTTTTCGGAACACAGCACAAAAAACAAGGGATATAAATTGCGTTGCTGATGCATGGCAACAATCTCGCTGTGAATATCCCAGGGATCTTTAATATGACCTGTAAACACACCAATTCGTTCTGTAATGGCATTTGTGTTACATTGCAGTATATCGCGAAATAAACCACCTGCATTTCGAACAAAACCCTTGTACCGGTATTTAAAAAAACTGTCGACATCTACAGTGGGAACAAAGCGATATGATGTTTCCATAAAACGAAGCTCTGAATGCTTTGCTGTCAACAAATTTTTTAGCGTATTAACCCATACGTTTATCACAGGAGTTTTCAGGTAATTGTTCCTGTATGCGTGACTTTCAACCGCTCTATAACGGCCATATTTGTCGGGAGAGTGCTCACAGTATTCTTCGTAACGCGTTGCCAACCAAAACGAGGCTGCAAAAATATCGAAAGGCAAACCGTTTATTTCTTCGTTCGAAGTTGCGAAGAATGCGGTAATGCCATTCCATAAAAACACTTCCGGATTGTAGGTTTTTATTTCTGTTTCGGTTAGGAGACTGTGTGGTTTAATTTGAAACATTCCTTCGATATAGCTATTGGTATAATTTATACAACAACCGCTGATTTCATCTGTCGATTCTATGATACAGAAATCGCTGTGCATCACTTGTTGAATCACCAGCGATACAGCGTAACTTATCCTCGCATTTTTGTTATCTACCAATACCTGAATCATGGCTCAAAGATACTTATTAATGCTATAAGTCGCCATTATCGGCAAAGCTGTAATATGTGTTATTGGCCACAATAATATGATCGAGTAATTGTATGTCGAAAAACCGGGTTGCTTCGTGCAATCGCTTGGTAATATTTCGGTCGGCATCGCTGGGGCTTAAATTCCCACTGGGATGGTTGTGGGCTACAATAATACCGTGAGCCAATCTGTCGAGTGCATGTTTCACAATAAGTTTTATATCCATCACTGTTCCTGCTGTGCCCCCCTGACTCACTTTGTACAGATCAACAACACGGTTGGCACGGTTAAGTATAGCAGCCCAAAACTCTTCGTGAGGCAAATCCGATAAAAGGGCTTCGAACATCGCAAATGCATCTGCACTGCTTTTGATGCTAACATCTTTGGGTACTTCCGACAATTTTCGTCGGCGACCCAATTCCAGAGCAGCAACAATTTCTACTGCTTTGGCCGGCCCAATTCCTTTAATTTTTTCGAAATCGCTGATGCTTTTTTTCCCCAGAAGGTTCAGGTTGTTGCCACACGATTCAAGAATGTCGCGGGCAAGCTCTACTGCCGATTTTTCGCGATAGCCGTTACGCAGCAGTATTGCTATCAATTCAGCATCGCTAAGTGCGCCATAGCCTTTCTGCATCATTTTTTCGCGGGGCCTGTCGTCAATTGCCCAGTCTTTTATCGATTTACGTGTTTGCATGGTGTTCTTGAATAACGATTGAGGTGTTGAAATTAATACTTTTTTCGAGAATCAATAAAAAAACCGGATTCCTTTATCGGGAAACCGGTTGCCAATTATTTTGTTAAGCTAAACTTACTGCATCTTGTTAATTTGAAGCGCCAAGCTCGACTTCAGGTTTGCAGCCTGATTCTTATGGATAATGTTTTTCTTTGCCAGTTTGTCTAACAACGAAGCAACCTCGGGGAATAATTTTTCTGCTTCTTGTTTATCGGTTAAAGAGCGTAGTTTTCTCACTGCATTGCGGGTAGTTTTTGCATAATACTTATTATGAACCCTGCGAGCTTCGTTCTGTCTAATCCTTTTTTTTGCCGACTGATGATGTGCCATATCTTCTATCTAAAAAATTTACTAATAAAATTGCCCCTATTTTGGGAGTGCAAATATACACTTTTTCTTATTCCCTGCAAGAATTTCAAAAAAAATCTTATTATATCGCTGCAAATCAGCTAAAATTCAAACATAAGTAAAAACATCACTTGTTTCTATGGTATACTGCAATATTCGGCTACTTCATTATTTTTGTAAAAAACCTACAATGAGCGCAAATAAAACAACTTATTTATTTATGAAGCCGATATGCATTACACTGGTGTTTATTACATTTTTTCTCAGTTGCAGTGCATTCGGCCAGGCTTCTACACAAAAGCTTATGTCGCCCGATGGCAAACTTAGGGCAATATTTACACTCGATGCAGGGGGAACACCCCGATATGCTTTGTATTTTAAAAACAATTGCCTGATTTCTGATTCAGAAATGGGATTCGTCTTGCGTTTTACCGATAGCATTACGCAGTTCAAGTGTTTAGCTGTCCATAACCATAGCGTCAACGAAATATGGTATCCGGTTTGGGGAATTTCGAACCGAGTTGAAAACCACTGCAACGAAATGAAGCTTGAGCTCGAATGCCTGAAACAGAACATCAGAATGAATGTTTATTTCAGATGTTACAACGATGGATTTGCATTTAGATACGAGTTTCCCGAGCAAGATTATTGCGACAGCATTATTATTACCTCCGAAGAAACACGTTTTCGCTTCAGTGGTAAATGGGAATCATGGTGGAGCCAAGCCGATTACAACAGTTACGAAAAGTTATATAATCATACTGTGATTTCTGATGCCAAACACGTGGCTACTCCATTTACCCTGAAAAAGCAAAAGGGCCCTTATATTTGCCTGCACGAAGCCGCACTGGTCGATTACAGCAGTATGACGCTAAAGCAGGAATTGAACAACGAAAATGCTTACAAAATCGACCTTGTTCCATGGTCTGACGCAACACTGGTAAAAACAGTAGTACCCGCACTATCTCCCTGGCGAGTGGTTTTTGTAGCCGACAATGCCGGCGACCTGATGACATCGCAGTTGCTCTATAATCTTAACGAAGCCTGTGTTCTCGACGATGTTTCGTGGATTACACCCATGACCTATTTAGGAATTTGGTGGGAAATGCATCTTGGAATTTCCGATTGGAAAGAAGGACCACGGCATGGCGCAACAACCGAAAACGCTAAACGATATATCGATTTTGCATCGGAACACCAAATCGGAGGCTTTCTTGCCGAAGGCTGGAATACAGGCTGGGACAAATGGGGACAACCCGGTGCCTTCGATTATATTACACCTGCTTCCGATTTCGATTTGGCCGAAGTGCTTGCCTATTCACACAACAAACAAGTCGATTTCATCGGTCATCACGAAACAGGAGGAGATATTCCGGGCTACGAAGCGGCTCTCGACACAGCATTTGCCTTATACCGTTCGTTAGGTGTGCATGCAGTAAAAACCGGATATGCAGGAGCTGTAGTACCGGCAGGGGAATATCATCACGGCCAGTATAAGGTGAATCACTGTAATTATGTAATGCGTAAAGCTGCCGAATATCAGATAATGATTAACACACATGAAGCAGTAATGATGTCGGGGTTGAGCCGCACCTATCCAAACCTGATGACTGCCGAAGTAGTAAGGGGAATGGAATGGAATGCATGGAGCGAGGGAAACAACCCTTCACATACCTGTATTTTACCCTTTACCCGTTGCATAGCAGGCCCTGTTGACTACACTGCGGGAGTATTCGATGCCGATTTTTCAACACACAGCAATAAGCGTGTGCGATGGAACGGACTCGACAATGGGAATACGTCGTTGCACGCCACTATTGCCAATCAGCTTGCACTGATGCTGGTGCTGTATAGCCCTATGCAAATGGCTGCCGACATGCCCGAAAACTACAAAAACCACGAGGCTTTCAGGTTTGTAGAAAGATTGCCGACAAGTTTCGACCATTCCGAAGTGCTTCATGCCAAAATTGGCGAGTATGTAATTGTGGCGCGGTGCAAAAACAGCGAGTGGTTTGTAGGGGGCATCACCAACGAAACACAGCGTAGTCTGAAATTGAAATTTCGCTTTCTCGATAAAAACACTCCATATTGGGCATTTATGGTTTTTGATGCTAATACTGCTGATTTTGAAACAAATGCCGAGGCTTACGAAGTAGTAACAAAAATGGTTTATCGCAACACCAAATGCAAAATTCGTTTGGCCCCGGGAGGTGGTTTTGTAATGATTCTGTCTCCGGTGAAGAAATAACAAACGGCATGCACCGAAACTTTCTCCGATACATGCCGTTTATACCATAAGCAGGTTTATTCTACAATATTCATTTCATCAATCAGATTCTGTGCACCTGCATATTTGTCGATTATGAACAACACGTAACGCATATCGAGGTTGATGCAACGCTGCAAATTTTCCTCGAAGTCGATATCTCCCGACATGGCTTCGCTGTTTCCATCGAAGGCGGTGCCAATAAGTTCTCCTTTAGCATTCAGAACGGGAGACCCCGAGTTTCCGCCCGTGATATCGTTGTTTGTAATGAAGCAAGCTACAATATTTCCGTTCTTGTCGGCATAACGACCAAAGTCACGGGCTTTATACAGGTCTTTCAAACGTTGAGGAACATAGAATTCGTCGCTGTCGGGGTCTTCTTTTTCCATCACTCCCGAAAGCGTAGTAATATGATTGTAATACACAGCATCGGCAGGTTTATATCCCAGCACATTGCCATAAGTTAGCCTTATGGTGCTGTTTGCATCGGGATACAGATTTTTGCCCTGATTCATTTGCATCAAAGCATCGGTGAACAGGCGAACACCCCTGTCGAGGTCTTTGCTCTTTTCGCGAAAGCTTTTGTTGATTTCGTTGTAACGCTCATACACCGATTTACCGGCAACAACTGCGGGGTCGGAAGCAAGCTTCTTTGGGTTAGGCTTCTCGATATATGCCAATACTTTTTCTTCTGATACAAATATTGATTTGGCAAACATATCGGCAGCATATTTTTTGTAATCGCCTTTATATTTTTTGGCAATAACAGAGTAGAACGACGGATGGAATTTAGCATCGACATTGGCGGCAAAGTAGGCCAACAAAGCAACTACAATTTTTTCGTCGGTGGCAGCATTATAATCTTTATAAAACTGATTCACAGAGGCTTTCAGCTTGTCTTTCTGCTCATCGGTGCTGCTTTCGTTCAGTGTTGCCAATTGATTGCTCATCTGGTAAGCATACCAGATAATTTCGGGACCCGATATCAAGGCTTCGATAATAAACTGACGCACAAAGGCCTCTTCGGCACGACTTGCATAAACATGTTTTATAATGTCGATAGCATTACCATGAGTTTCTTTGCGTTTGGCATCGGCATTGAGCCAGGCATAAAAATCGTTTTCGATTTGTATTTTGTTCTCGATGGTTTTTAATTTTTTCAAGGCTTTGTTTTGCTCGTGGCTGTATTTCCAGTAGTTGCTACTGCGGGCATATTTCGATGCATATTGTATTCTTACTTTGGGGTCGGCCTGCATATCGGCGCGCATAATGTCGAGTTTCACTGTGCGGATGTTGTAACGCCAGGTATTGGTAATATTCATGGTTTCGGTAAGACCAAACGAAGTAATATAGCGTTCGGTGGTACCCGGAAATCCCAGAATCATTGCAAAATCGCCTTCGTTAACACCTGCTATGCTAACCGGCAACGAATGACGCGGTTTTAGTGGAATGTTGTCTTTTGAATATTTGGCCGGTTTGCCATCGGGGCCTGTATAAATGCGGAACAGCGAAAAATCGGCAGTATGGCGTGGCCACATCCAATTGTCGGTATCGCCTCCGAATTTTCCCATCGATGACGGAGGCGCACCTACCAAACGCACATCTTCGAAAATTTCGTAAACCAGTAAAAAATATTGGTTATTGTTGAACATATCGCTTACCTGAGCTTTGTAATGTGTGCCTTCTTCGGCATTTTTGATGATTTCGTCAGAAAGTTTTTTAACAATAGCCTGCCTTTCCGACTCCGTCATATCATAGTTTAGTTGCGACAATATCGTTTCGCTTACATCTTCGATGCGAATGAGTATTTCGGCGCACAGGTTATCGTTGGCAAGCTCCTGATCCATGCTATAGGCCCAAAAACCATCTTTCAGATAATCGTGCTCTACAGTAGAGTGCGATTGTATAAAACCAAAGCCACAATGATGATTGGTTAAGATCAATCCCTTTTCAGAAATTATTTCGGCACTGCAAAAATGCCAGAAAGGGCGCCCCTTCGAGCTGAATCCAACAATAGCATCTTTTATACAGGCCTGATTGATACTGTAGATATCTTCGGTTGTTAATTTAAACCCTTTGGCCTTCATGTCTTCGTAGTTTTTGCCGATAAGCGACAATAGCCACATCCCTTCGTCGGCACGCAATGTGCTCGAAGCAATCATAAGAAATGCTGTAATCAGCAATAGTAATTTTTTCATTTTTTTATTGTTTATTGCATTATTATTTCAATCCCCAAAAATAATGGCTAATTACTATAAATAAAACACTTATGTGAAAAAGCTTGTGTTTTAAGTAAAAATTAACGTATTTATCTTAGACAAGTGAGTTGAACAGCCTTTTTTCGGGATTGTATTGCATCTGAATTATAAACACTATTACTGCGCGGGGCTTTCATTATAAAGAGCCTCAATTGAATTTAGACTCTTGTCAATATTCTTAATTTGCGTATTTTTGACCTTTCAATAAGTTAAACCTGATGAAACCATTATTACCACTAATCGTTGCACTATTGGTAAGCTCAGCAATACCTGCCCAGCACGACCCCATACTTAACCAATTTGAACTGCAACGCATCATGCGCGAAAACAACACTATACAATTTCTGGGTATAAATTTGATGCGGACATATTTAATGGAACTGGATGGAGATGCCATTACAGGCCGACGTGCTTTAATTTCTGAGGTATATTATACACCTCAGGGAAACCCCGATTACACCTTGTATTACGACAGTATTGGCAAACGCGACAGGTACACTTTGTTCCGTTACAACGATAATAATATTAAAACCGAAGAAATTTATTTCACCCGCGACAGCCTGTTACGGGGTGGTTTTGCCGTGGAAAGCAATAGCAAAGGCATTACTCAAAAACAGTACTACTACAACAACCGGGGTGAATTTGTGGCAAGGCAGGAATATAAATACGACAGTGTAAATAATCAGGTAATTGCTCAAATATACAATCATAGCAACCAGCTTACAATGAAACGCCATTATGTATTTGATGCAGATGGCAACAACGAAATCGTAAAGTATGTGTACACGCGTTCGGCTGAGGGAGATCTTATTGATAGCATTTCGTTAAGCTATGGAACCGGTGGTTTGGTTGAAGAGAAACGTTTCTATGATGCCAACGGGGTAATGATTCAAAAACTAGAGTACGTTTACAATGAATCGGGTGCGGTGCTTAAGTCAATCGAAAACAACCGTGTTACCAGACATATTCGCGAACTGTCGTTTACTTACGACGAATTCGAAAATATGGAAGGCATGCTCGAATCAATCGACGGTAAGCCCATGTCGTATCTGCGTTTTGAGTATTACACCAGAGTGGATGAAAATTCGGGGAAACAATGATGATTGAGAATGATTTGCGGAGCTCGTTGTTTTTTGGGGCGATTATTCGTTGTAGTTTGGGAAAATGATTCGCAGGCTCATCATTTCGATGGATGAAAAACAATTCGCGGGTTGATTGTTGGATGGAAAAAACAATTCGCGGGCTCATTGTTTTTTTGGGATAGTGTTAAGGTGGTTTGAAAATGATGCGCTGGCTCACCATTTCGATGGATGAAAAACAATTCGCGGGCTCATTGTTTTTTTGGGGAGGGGATTACTCGCTGCGCTCGTGATCCCGTTTTGAGGGAGAAACAAGCCTGCGAAAACTTCGGGACTGCGTCCCTCGTTTTTGTTTTGCGGCCTTGCGCTTTCAAACAAGTTTGAGCGTAAGGGGAAATCTATGCATTATCATGATTAAACCGGGATTACTCGCTGCGCTCGTGATCCCGGTTTGGGGGAGAAACAAGCCTGCGAAAACTTCGGGACTACGTCCCTCGTTTTTGTTTTGCGGCCTTGCGCTTTCAAACAAGTTTGAGCGTAAGG